>ERZ809296.126-NODE-126-length-134954-cov-30.365807_pt1 | contig 134954 bp, 128 predicted proteins | sample MGYA00520511_ERZ809296 | MGnify/ENA primary metagenome ERZ809296 (study PRJEB31576, sample SAMEA3212662) | Homo sapiens | biome: human-gut; feature: human gut; material: fecal | place: Sweden | collected 2012 ... | reverse complement strand
GCGGGGGAGCATGCGGCGGAGCGGCTGCTGGACGTGCTGGGGCTGGTGCTGCCGGCCGCGCTGATGGGGCTTGGCGTGGCGCTGTTTGCGCGCGGGATGGGACTCGCACTGGGCGTATTTGGCGCGTGGCTCGCACTTTTGCAGCCGGGAATGACTTGCCAAGGGGGAAAACATGATGTAAAATACTCCTACTATCATATGTAGGAGTGTAGTATGGATCAGCGATTGGAACGCATCCTGCCGCGCGTGCAGAAGCCCGCGCGCTATACCGGCGGCGAATACCGCCAGATCATCAAGGACAAGGCGGAGGTGGACCTGCGCCTCGCTTTTTGTTTCCCGGATATTTATGAGATTGGCATGTCGAACATCGGCATGCGCATCCTTTATGCCACGATGAACCGGATGCCCGGCGTCTGGTGTGAGCGCGTGTTTGCCCCGTGGGGCGACATGGAGGATGAGATGCGCCGCGCGGGCATCCCGCTCTATGCGCTCGAGAGCGGCGACCCCGTCAGCGCGTTTGACGTCGTGGCGTTCTCGCTCGGTTACGAGATGGCATATCCCGCCGTGCTCAATATGCTTGACCTTGCCGGCATCCCGCTGCGCAGCGCCGACCGGCCGGAGCTGACGCCGCTCGTCATTGCGGGCGGCACGGCCTGCAGCAATCCGGAGCCGATGGCCCCGTTTTTTGACCTCATGATTATCGGCGAGGGTGAGGAGGTCAACAATGAGGTGCTCGCGCTGTTCCGGCAGGCGCAGCAGGCCGGCTGGAGCAAGACGCAGTTTCTCGAAACGGCGGCGAAGATCCAGGGCGTGCTCATCCCGTCGTTTTATGTCCCGCACTGGAACCCGGACGGCACGCTGCACGACCTGACGCCGACGCACGGCGCACCCGCGCGCGTGACCAAGCGCATCATTCAGGATCTCGACGCCTGCTATTATCCGACGGACCCCATCGTGCCGAGCACGGAGATCGTGCACGACCGCGTGAATGTGGAGCTGTTTCGCGGCTGCATCCGCGGCTGCCGCTTTTGTCAGGCGGGGTATGTCTACCGCCCGGTGCGTCCGCGCAAGCCGGAGACGATCATCCGGCAGGGCATCGAATCGCTCAAAAACACCGGCTATCAGGAGGCGACGCTCCTGTCGCTCTCGAGCAGCGATTACCGCCCGCTCGACGAGGTGTGCGACGGGCTGCTGGAATACTGCGAGCCGCGCAGCATGAGCCTCGCGCTGCCGTCGCTGCGCGCGGATAACTTCTCCATGGACATCATGAGCCGTCTGCAGAAGGTGCGCAAGGGCGGCCTGACCTTCGCACCCGAGGCCGGCACGCAGCGTCTGCGCGACGCGATCAATAAAAACGTGCGCGAGGAGGACCTGCTCCATTCCTGCCAGGTCGCCTTTGAGGGCGGGTGGAACGGTGTGAAGCTCTACTTCATGCTCGGCCTGCCGACGGAGACGGATGAGGACGTGCTCGGCATCGCAGAGCTTGCCAATCAGGTCCTGCACACGTGGCGCATGCATGCGACGAACAAGGCCCGCGGCGTGCGCATCACGGTCAGCACATCGTGCTTCGTGCCGAAGCCGCACAGCCCCTTCCAGTGGGAGACACAGGTGACGATGGATGAGTACAAGCGCAAGGTCAACCTCCTGCGTGAAAATATCAGGGCCAAGAACGTGACCTACAACTGGCACGACCCGGACACCAGCTTTGTGGAAGCCGTGCTCTCGCGCGGTGACCGGCGCATTGCCGACGTCATCGAAGAGGTCTGGCGCCGCGGCGGCAAGCTCGAGGCCTGGGGCGACTATTTCTCGTTCGACCGCTGGATGGCGGCCATGGACGCCTGCGGCGTCGACCCGATGTTTTATGCCTGCCGCGAGCGCGGGAAGGACGAGTTCCTGCCGTGGGACATTGTGGACATGGGCGTGCGCCGCGCGCACCTGTGGCACGAGCGCGAGCAGGCATATAAAGCCGAGCTCTCGCCCGACTGCCGCAAGCAGTGCACCGGTTGCGGTGCGCTCGCACTCATGACGGAAGGGGGCAAGTGCGATGCCTGAAAAGCTGAGACTGCGGTTTGAAAAGACCGGCCGCGCGATCTATATCTCGCACCTCGACCTCATGCGCACGATGCAGCGCGTGTTTCTGCGCGCCGACTGCCCGCTGAAATATTCCGAAGGCTTCAATCCTCACGCGCTCATTTCCATCCTGCTGCCGCTGTCCGTCGGCGTCGGGAGCGTGTGCGAACTCATGGATTTCCAGCTGCGCGAGGATGTCGACCTCGCCGCGCTGCCCGAGCGGCTCACAGCGGTCATGCCGGAGGGCATCCGCGCGCTCAAGGCGTACCCTGCCGGGCGCAAGGTGCGCGAGCTCAAGTGGCTGCGCGTGACCGGGCGGTATGAATATGACAACGCAGACCCCGCGGATATGGCGGAAAAACTCTGCGCGTTTTACGCGCAGGATGCCATTGTCATCACCCGCAAGACCAAGCGTGGGGAAGGGCAGATGGACATCGTGCCCGCGATCTCGGAGCTGCACGTGCGTCCGGAGGCGCGGTTTGTGACGGTCGAGGCCGTCGTCTCTGCGCAGGAGCCGACGCTCAACCCCGACCATCTTGTCACGGCGCTGCATCAGCTGGCGCCCGAGCTGGCCCCGGACTTTTCCGCCTTCACGCGGCAGGAGGTCTACACGGAAGATATGCAAATTTTCCGCTGAAAACACTTGCAAACCCGCACCGGATGTGCTATTATCTTATGGCTTGTGCGAAACAGCGTTTCGCAAGATAACGACGGTCCGCTGCCGTGACCGGCTCTGTCCACCGGTATGAACGTCTGATAAAGGAAGGATTTCATTATGGATCTCATCAAAACTCTGACCGCGCAGTACATGAAACCCGAACTGCCGGCCATGCGCGTCGGCGACACCGTGCGTGTCACTGTCCGCGTCACCGAGGGCAACCGTGAGCGTACCCAGGCTTTCGAGGGCACCATCATCGCCAAGAAGCACGGCGGCATCAACGAGACGATCACCGTCCGCCGCATCTCCTACGGTGTGGGCTGCGAGAAGGTTTTCCCGGTGCACTCTCCCACGATCGTGTCCGTCGAGACCGTTCGCCGCGGCAAAGTCCGCAGAGCCAAGCTGTACTACCTGCGCGACCGCGTGGGCAAGAGAGCCAAGGTCAAAGAGCTTATCTAAGTGGATACTGCAAAAAAGAGGCTTCGGCCTCTTTTTTGCATTTTCGGGGTGTTTTTGCGATGCCGCCGGGAAAGAATTCACACAATTTTAGTTGCCGAAAACGGGTCTGTGCGTGTATAATATAAGCTACGAATTTTTTATACCGAGGTTTTGAAAATGGACAGCAAGAATCCGAGCGGCTCCAAGGGCCGCGCCGAAGTATATGATTGGATCCAGTGCATCATCTTTGCGCTGGTGTTCTGCGTGCTGCTGTTTGTGTTTGCGGTGCGTATGGTCAATGTCGTCGGTCACTCCATGGTGCCGACGCTCGAGCAGAGTGATAAGGTCGTCATCTCCAACCTGTTCTATCATCCGAAGCAGGGGGACATCGTCGTCCTGCGCAAGCAGACGCTCATGGAAGAGCCCATTGTCAAGCGCATCATCGCGACGGAGGGACAGACTGTGGACATCGACTTTGGCGACGGCGTGGTCTACGTCGACGGCAAGGCGCTCGATGAGCCCTATGTCAATGAGCCCGTGCACGACCGGGAGAATTTCGAGGGCAAGATCACGGTGCCGGAGGGCTGCGTGTTCGTCATGGGCGATAACCGCAACGCCTCCACCGACAGCCGCGACGCACGTCTCGGCTGCGTTGATGAGCGCTATATCATGGGCCGGGTGTACTTCACGCTCTTCCCGGTCAAGAACATCGGAGTTGTGAAATAACATGGCGCAGGACTTTGAAAAGCTGAATATCCAGTGGTTCCCGGGCCATATGACGAAGGCCCAGCGCATGATCGAGGAGCACATGAAGCAGGTCGATGCCGTGTGCGAAATTCTCGACGCGCGCATCCCGACGGCGAGCCGCAACCCGGACATTGACCGTCTCGCGGGCGACAAGCCCCGTATCGTTGTGCTCAACCGCACCGATCTCGCCGACCCGAAGGCGACGGCGCGGTGGCGCGCAGCCTTTCAGCGGCAGGGCATGACCGTGCTCGAGACCGACAGCCGCAGCGGCAAGGGCGTCAACGGCTTTGCCGGCGCGGTGCGCACGGCGCTGCACGACAAGATCGAGGCGTATGCCGCCAAGGGGCAGGTCGGCCGGCCGATGCGCGTCATGGTGCTGGGCATCCCGAACGTGGGCAAGTCCACATTTATCAATAAAGTGGCGCGGCGCAAGGCGGCCGCCGCCGGTGACCGGCCGGGCGTCACGCGCGGCAAGCAGTGGATCACGGTCGATCAGGGCCTCGAGCTGCTGGACACGCCGGGCATCCTCTGGCCGCGGTTCGATAGTCAGGAGGTCGGCGAGCTGCTGGCCATCACCGGCGCGATCAAGGCCGAGGTGCTCGACCGCGAGACGCTCGCGGCCAACTTCATGCTCCGGCTCGCGCGGTTTTACCCCGACGCGGTGGAGCAGCGCTACAAGTTCCGTCCGGACCCGGCCTGTAACGGTTTCGAGCTGCTGGAGCAGGCAGCGAAAAAGCGCGGCTTTCTCATCTCCGGCGGAGAATATGACCTTGAGCGGATGGCGGGCGTGCTGCTCGATGAGTACCGCGGCGGCAAGCTCGGCCGCATCACGCTCGAGATGCCGGAGGCGGACGTATGACGCAGGTCGATCTGTGGACATTGGAAAACGAGCTCCGCACGCCGGACAGCGATCCGCTGTGCGGTGTGGACGAGGCCGGGCGCGGACCGCTGGCCGGGCCCGTGTGCGCGGCGGCGGTGATGCTGCCGCCGGGGCTGGAGATCCCGGGCCTGAACGACTCGAAAAAGCTCTCGGAGAACAAGCGCGAGGCGCTCTATGATACCATCCTCGCGCAGGCGCTGAGCTACGGCATCGCATTTGCGACCGTGGAGGAGATCGAGGAGTATAATATCCTCGGCGCAACGTTTCTGGCCATGAACCGGGCCATCGCGCAGCTCTCTCCGCAGCCGGCGCTCGCGCTCATCGACGGCAACCGGAACACCGGCATCGCGGTGCAGAGCCGCTGCATCGTCGGCGGCGACGGCAAGTGTGCCGACATCGCGGCGGCCTCCGTGCTCGCAAAGGTCACGCGTGACCGCTACATGCGCCGGATGGCGGAGACCTATCCGCAGTATGGTTTTGAAAAACACAAGGGCTACGGCACGGCGGCGCACTATGCGGCCATCCGGGCGCATGGGCCATGCCCCATCCACCGGCCGTCGTTCCTGAAGAAGATGCACTGATATGGCCGGTGCAGTCAAGGGAACGAAGGGCGCCTGGGGTGAGGACTGTGCGGCGGCGTACCTGCGCCGGCACGGTTACCGCATCCTCGCGCGCAACTACAGCTGCCGTTTTGGCGAGATCGATATCATCGCGGCCGACCGGCACTACGTCGTGTTCGTGGAGGTGAAGCTGCGTGCGTCCGACCGGTTTGTGCGCGCGGGCGCGTATGTCACCCCGGCCAAGCAGGCACGCATCCGCACGGCGGCGTCGCTCTGGCTGGCGGAGCACGAGACGGAGCTGCAGCCGCGCTTTGACGTGATCGAAATTTACGGCGATACGGACACCCCGCACCGCCAACGCAGGATCAATCAGATCGAAAATGCTTTTGAATAATGAGGGACCAGATATGAACTACTACAGCACAAGAGATCATCAGCATATCGTTTCCGCTGCGCAGGCGATCGTCTGCGGCCTCGCACCGGACGGCGGCCTGTTCGTGCCGGAGGCGCTGCCGGAGGTGTCCGCGCAGCAGCTTCAGGCGCTGTGCGGCATGACGTACCAGCAGCGCGCCGTGACGATCATGCGCCCGTTTCTGAGCGAGTTTACGGACGCCGAGCTTGCGCGCTTCGCTGCCGCGGCCTACGGCAGCCAGTTTGACGACCCGGCCGTTGCGCCGGTGCACCGGCTCGACGACACCACCGCGTTTCTCGAGCTCTGGCACGGGCCGACGTGCGCGTTCAAGGACATGGCGCTGCAGATCCTGCCGTACCTGCTCACGGCGAGCCTGAAAAAGTGCGGCGAGCAGCGCCAGGTGTGCATCCTTGTCGCCACCTCAGGCGACACCGGCAAGGCGGCCCTGCAGGGCTTTGCCGACGTGCCGGGCACGAAGATCCTCGTGTTCTACCCCTACAGCGGCGTGTCGGAGATCCAGCGTCTGCAGATGGTCACGCAGACGGGCGATAACGTCGCGGTCAGCGCCGTGCGCGGCAACTTTGATGACGCGCAGACCGGCGTCAAGCAGATCTTCGGCGACAAGGCGTTTGCTGCCGAGCTCTCGCAGCGCGGCTGGTTCCTGTCCTCGGCCAACTCCATCAACTGGGGCCGCCTGCTGCCGCAGATCGTCTATTATTTCTCGGCGTACTGCGACGCCGTCACCGGCGGTATGATCGCCATGGGCGACAAACTCAACTTCGTTGTGCCGACCGGCAACTTCGGCGACATTCTCGCCGGCTGGTATGCCAAGGAGATGGGCCTGCCGGTGGGCAAGCTCGTCTGTGCGTCGAACGCGAACAACGTGCTCACGGATTTCATCCGCACGGGTACCTATAATAAGAACCGCCCGTTCCACACGACGGCGTCCCCGTCGATGGACATTCTCGTGTCGAGCAATCTGGAGCGTCTGCTCTATGCCCTCTGCGGCAGCGACACGGAGGTCGCGGGCTACATGCAGCAGCTGCGCGAGCAGGGGAGCTACACGGTCTCCGACGCGCTCAAGGCGAAGATCCAGGCGACGTTTGCCGGCGGCTTCTGCAACGATATCCAGACGCGCGAGAAGATCGGCCACGCCTGGCGCGACCATCGTTATCTGATCGACACGCACACGGCCGTTGCCTATCACGTGCTTGCGGATTACCGCAGCGAGACCGGCGACACGACGCCGGCTGTTGTCGTGTCCACGGCCAGCCCCTTCAAGTTCTGCGACCAGGTGCTGCGCGGCATCGGCGGCACGGCCGACGCCTTCGGACCGGAGCTGATCCGCCGCCTGTCGTGCGAGACACAGATCGATGCGCCCGCGCCGCTGACCGGTCTGGACGCGCGCCCGGTGCGCTTCGGCGGCTGCGTGGACAAGGCACAGATGCTGCATACGGTGGACGAATTCCTGAAATAATATGTAACGGACGGGGAGACCCGTCCGCCGGGTCAGAACGCCGCGTTGCCCTTCTTGGTGAAGGTGCTGCAGAACGTCTCGTCCTTGCAGGTGCAGGTGCCCTGGGTGTTTTTGACCTGAATGTGGTCAGCGTGGCAGCGCTTGCCGTCCGCATTGTAGGCGCAGTTGCTCACGTCGCACGCCACGTTGTACTCGCAGCAGTCTTTGGTATGATCGCTCATGGTTTCTGCCTCCAGATCAGATTCCGGCATCCGCCGGTCGAATCTATTGTGTGCAGCCGGGCGCGGAATATACGGAGGAACGCAAATGGCATTGTATGCAATCGGCGACCTGCATCTGTCGCTGGGCGCAGATAAGCCCATGGACGTATTTGGCGGACCGTGGGAAAATTATGTAGAAAAAATCAAACTTGGTTTTTCGTCCCTGCACGACGACGATGTCTGCGTGCTCTGCGGTGATCTTGCCTGGGGCATGACCATGGAGCAGGCGCTGCCGGACTTTCAGTTCATCGAGGCTTTGCCCGGGAAAAAGATTCTGCTCAAGGGCAATCACGATTTCTGGTGGAGCACTGCCAAAAAGGCCTACAGCTTTTTTGCGGCGCACGACATGCACACCATGGATATTCTCAATAATAACTGCTACTTCTACGGCGATTATGCCATCTGCGGTACGCGCGGCTGGTTTTATGAGGAGGCCAAAGGCGAGGCGCACGACCGGAAGATCATGCTGCGCGAGGTCGGCCGTTTGGAGACGTCACTCAAGGCGGCGGGGGACAGGACGAAGCTCGTCTTTCTGCACTACCCGCCGAAGTATCTCGGCTACGAGTGTCCGGAGATTTTGGACCTGCTCGATGCGTATCATGTGCCGCTTTGCTGCTATGGCCACATTCACAGCCGCGGCTGCCGCAGCGCCTTTCAGGGTATGTATCATGACACGGAGTTCCGGCTGCTGTCGGCGGATTACATTTCGTTTTGTCCGCGCAGGATCCTTCCGTGAAACAGGTGTTGATTTTGGAGGATGAATCTGTTATAGTATTTAGGCATGTTCTTTTCATGACAAATTTCACGTAAACAATGCACCCGGCGATAAATGATTAGAGGAGGAAACCCAATGAACATCCAGAACATCGAAAAGAAAGAGAAAAACATGGCGACCTTTGAAGTGAAGGTCCCGGCCGATGTCTTTGACAATGCGGTCAACGAAGTATATAAAAAGAACAAGAACCATCTCTACGTGGCCGGTTTCCGCAAGGGCAAGGCTCCGCGCGCCGTCATCGAGGGCATGTACGGCAAGGAAGTGTTCTACCCCGACGCCATCGAGGCGCTGGCGGAGGACGCGTTCGAGGCCGGCCGTGCCGACTGCGGCTTTGAGTGTGTCGGCGCTCCGAGCCTGATCGACCAGAAGGTCACCGAGGACAAAGAGCTGATCTACACCTTTGAGGTCGGCATGTATCCGGAAGTGGAGCTCGGCCAGTACAAGGGCCTCGAGGTTCCGCAGAACCACGAAGCGTTTGACGAGAGCAAGGTCGACGAAGAGATGCATAACGTCCAGAAGCGCAACGCCCGCCTGATCGACGTCGAGCGCGAGGCGCAGATGGGCGACCACGTGACGATCGATTTTGCCGGCTTCATCGACGGCGAGCAGTTTGACGGCGGTACGGCCGAGGACTATGATCTCGAGCTTGGCTCCAACACGTTCGTACCCGGCTTTGAGGAGCAGATCGTCGGCATGAAGGCCGGCGACGAGCGCGACGTCGTCGTCACCTTCCCCGAGAACTACGTTGAGGCGCTGGCCGGCAAAGAGGCCACCTTCAAAGTCACCGTCAAGAGCGTCAAGGAGCCCGAGCTTCCGGAGCTGGACGACGAGCTGGCCAAGGACATCTCGGACTACGAGACCATCGCGGAGTACCGCGACCACGTCCGTGAGGATCTGGAGAAGGAATTCACCGAGCAGCAGGAGTCCGACTACGCGACCCGCCTCATGAAGGCCGCTGTTGACAACATGACCGTCGAGATCCCCGAACCCATGATCCTGGCCAAGCTCGACGAGCAGCTGCGCAACTACATCTCCACCATGGGCATCAGCCCTGAGCTCACCCGTGAGCAGGTGCTTGCCTCCATGGGTCTGGACGAAAAGACCTTCCAGGAGATCATGCGTCCGCAGGCCGTGTTTGAGCTGCAGACCGATCTGCTGCTTGACGCGATCGTCAAGGCCGAGAACATTGAGCTCGACGACGGCGAACTCGACGAGACCTACAACAAGATGGCCGAAGAGTACAAGATGGAAGTCGACAAGATCAAGCAGTATGTCGACGAGAAGATCATCGTTCTGGATATGAAGCGCCGCAAGGCTGCCCAGCTCATCCGCGACACTGCGGTGGACAAGGAGCCCGAGGCCAAGGAAGAAGCCGCCGAGACCAAGGAAGAGGCAGCCGAGTAATTCCCCCGAAAGCTGTTTGGATTCCGGGCAGAACGGTTATGCTCTCTTGGATAAGCGAAACATCGAAAGGAGCGTACCATGAGTTTAGTACCGTACGTTGTCGAGCAGACCTCCCGCGGGGAGCGCTCGTACGACATTTTTTCCCGCCTGCTCAATGACCGCATCATCATGCTGTCCGAGGAGGTCAATGATACCACAGCCAGCCTGATCGTGGCGCAGCTGCTGTATCTCGAAGCACAGGATCCCGATAAGGACATCCAGTTTTATATCAACAGCCCCGGCGGCAGCGTGACCGCAGGCCTCGCCATCTATGACACCATGCAGTACATTAAGGCGGATGTTTCCACCATTTGTGTCGGTCTGGCTGCATCGATGGGCGCGTTCCTGCTCTCGTCCGGCGCCAAGGGCAAGCGTCTGGCCCTGCCGAATTCGGAGATCATGATCCATCAGCCCTCCGGCGGCAGCCAGGGCCAGTGCACGGACATTCAGATCCAGGCACGGCAGATCCTGCGCATCAAGGATCGCCTCAATCACATCCTCGCAGAGAACACCGGCAAGCCGGTCGAGACGATCGCCGAGGATTGCGAGCGCGATAACTTCATGACCGCGGAGGAAGCACAGGCCTACGGTCTGGTGGACAAGGTCATCTATAAGCGATAATCTGTCAGGGGAGGGAACCGCCGTTCCCTCCCTGTTTCAAATGTAGAAAATGTGAGGTTTTTATGGCCAGAAATGACGAGAAAAAGAGCGTGCGCTGCTCTTTTTGCGGCAAACCGCAGTCGCTGGTGAACCGGCTCGTTGCCGGCAACGGCGTCTATATCTGCGATGAGTGCGTGCGCCTGTGCATGAGCATCATCGACGAGGGCTATCAGCCCGAGAGCGTCTCCACGGCGCAGGTCACCCTCCGGCGCGACCAGCTGCCGAAGCCGGCCGAGATGCGCGCCACGCTCGACGACTATATCATCGGCCAGGACCGTGCCAAGGTGGTGCTGTCCGTGGCGGTGTACAACCACTATAAACGCATCCTGCGCGGTGATCAGGACAACGATGTCGAGCTGCAGAAGAGCAACGTCCTGCTCATCGGCCCGACCGGCAGCGGCAAGACGCTCTTTGCCCAGACGCTGGCCAAGATGCTCGACGTGCCGTTTGCCATCGCGGACGCGACCACGCTCACCGAGGCCGGCTATGTCGGCGAGGACGTGGAGAACATCCTGCTCAAGCTGCTGCAGGCGGCGGACTTTGATGTGGAGCGCGCGCAGCGCGGCATCATTTACATCGACGAGATCGATAAGATCGCCCGCAAGAGCGAGAACACGTCCATCACGCGCGACGTCTCCGGCGAGGGCGTGCAGCAGGCGCTGCTCAAGCTGCTCGAGGGCACGGTCGCGAACGTCCCGCCCCAGGGCGGACGCAAGCACCCGCAGCAGGAGTTCATCCAGGTGGATACGACGAACATCCTCTTCATCTGCGGCGGCGCGTTCGACGGCGTGGACAAGATCATCGAGCGCCGCATGGACAAGAAGTCCATGGGCTTCGGCGCCGAGATCCAGAGCGCCAAGGAGCGCGACCTGACCGAGATCATGAAAAACGTGCAGCAGCACGACCTGCTGAAGTTCGGCATCATCCCGGAGCTGATCGGCCGCATGCCGGTCATCACGGCGCTGGCCAGCCTGAGCCGCGAGGACATGGTGCGCATCCTCAAGGAGCCCAAAAATGCCCTGACCAAGCAGTATCAGGCGCTGATGCAGTTTGATAACGTCGAACTGGAATTTGAAGACGAAGCGCTGGGCAAAATTGCGGATAAGGCGATCGCGATGGAGATCGGCGCCCGCGGCCTGCGCAGCGTCATGGAAGGCGTCATGACGGACCTGATGTACTCCGTACCGTCGGACCCGACGATCGCCAAGATCACCATCACCGCGGCGAGCGTGGACGGCACCGAGCCGCCGCGCATCGAGCATCGGGAGCAGTGACCCATCGCGCCTGCCCCCGGGACCCCTGAGCGAAAGAGGAATCGAATGGATAACACAACTTCTATGGACCATGCGGAATTCACCGCCCGGCGCAGCCTGCCCATGATGGCGCTGCGCGGCCTGACCGTGTTTCCGGGCATGATGCTGACCTTCGAGGTCGAGCGCAGCATGTCCATCGCGGCGCTGAACATGGCCATGAGCGACGATCAGATCATTTATCTGGTCCCGCAGAAAGACATTGCGACCGATATCCCCACACCGGACGATGTGTACGGCGTGGGCACGGTCTGCCGCATCAAGCAGATGATGAAGCAGCCCGGCACCAAGACCATCCGCGTCATGGCCGAGGGCATCGAGCGCGGCCGAACGCTGGCCGTGCGCACGGACACACCCTGCTTTGTGGCCGAGGTCGAGCCGATGCCGGACGTGGAAGAGCGGAAAACGGCGCGCACCGAGGCGCTCATCCGTCACTGCTGCAATTTGTTTGACGCCTATGTCACCGCGTCCGGCAACATGGCGCCAGAGTCGGTCATCAGCGTGCTCGGCAGCACGAACGCGGCGTTTGTGTCGAACTTCATCTCCCAGCACGTGTTCCTGCGCCCGGAAGAGAAGCAGGAGCTGCTGGAGGAGACGCGCCCGAGCCGGAGACTGTCCAAGCTCTCGAAAATGCTGCTGCATGAGACGAGCGTGCTCGGCCTGCAGCATCAGCTCGAGGAGGCGGCGCAGGACCGGCTGAATCAGACGCAGCAGGAGTATCTGCTGCGTGAGCAGATGAAGATCATTCAGGCGGAGCTCGGCGAGTCCGACGATCCGGACTCCGAGAGCGCGGCCTATCGCGAGAAAATTCTTGCCCTGCACCTGCCGGGGGACTCCGAGCAGCGCCTGCTCAAAGAGGTCGACCGGCTCAAAAAGCAGCCGTTCGGCTCGTCGGAGGCGTCCGTCATTCGCAACTATCTGGACATCTGCCTCGAGCTGCCGTGGAACACGCGCACCGAGGAGCGGCTCGACGTGCGCGCCGCGCGTGAGGTGCTCGACAAAGAGCACTTCGGGCTGGAGAAGGTCAAGGACCGCATCACGGAGTATCTGGCCGTGCGCCAGCTCGCGCCCGATGTCAAGGGCGGTGTGCTGTGCCTCGTCGGCCCTCCGGGCACCGGCAAGACGAGCATCGCCATGAGCATTGCCCATGCCACGAACCGCAAGCTCGCGCGCATTTCCCTCGGCGGCGTGCACGACGAGGCGGAGATCCGCGGCCACCGCAAGACGTATGTCGGCGCCATGCCCGGCCGCATCATCAACGGCCTGACCATCGCCGGCAGTATGAACCCCGTCATGGTGCTCGACGAGATCGATAAGCTCGGCAGCGATTACCGCGGCGACCCGTCGTCGGCGCTGCTGGAGGTGCTCGACGCGGAGCAGAACGACCACTTCCGGGATAACTTCATGGAGATCCCGGTCGACCTGTCGGATGTGTTTTTCATCTTGACGGCCAATACCCTCGATACCATCCCGCGCCCGCTGCTCGACCGCATGGAGGTCATCCAGCTCTCGAGCTATACGGACGAGGAAAAGCTCCAGATCGCAAAGCAGCACCTACTGCCCAAGCAGCGCAAAAAGCACGGCCTCAAGCCGTCGCAGCTGCGCGTGAGCGACGATGCCATCCGCGAGATCATCACGCTCTATACGCGCGAATCCGGCGTGCGCGTGCTCGAGCGCAGCCTTGCCGCCGTCTGCCGCAAGACGGCCAAGCGCATCGCGCTCGGCGAGTGCAAGAGCGTGCAGCTGCGCGCAGGCAGCGTGGCCAACTATCTCGGCCCCGCGCGCTTTGAGCCGGAGCACGTCTATGCGCAGGACGAGGTCGGCCTCGTGCGCGGCCTTGCCTGGACGTCCGTCGGCGGGGAGGTGCTCGATGTCGAGGCCGCCGTGCTCGACGGCACCGGCAAGCTGGAGCTGACCGGCAACCTCGGCGACGTCATGAAGGAGTCGGCGCAGGCTGCCGTCACCTATATCCGCAGCCGCGCGCAGATGCTCGGCATTGACCCGGAGTTTTATAAGAAAAAGGACATTCACATCCATTTCCCGGAGGGCGCCATCCCGAAGGACGGCCCGTCGGCCGGCATCACGATCTGCATCGCGGTCATCTCCGCGCTCACGAACACGCCGGTCCGCCGCGACCTCGCCATGACGGGCGAGATCACGCTGCGCGGCCGCATCCTGCCGATCGGCGGCCTGAAGGAAAAGACCATGGCCGCCATGCGCATCGGCATTACGACGGTCATCATCCCGCGCGAGAACGAAAAGGATCTCGAGGAGATCGACCCGACCGTGCGCAGCGCACTCAAGTTCGTCACGACCGACCACGTGGATAAGATCCTCGACGTCGCGTTCGGCCGCCGTTTTGCCGCGGCCGTCAAGGCGGCGCACAAGGACGCGCACGGCGACGCGGCGAATGTGAACCTGCGCCAGTGAGGAGACTGCCATGGCGACACTGAACCTGAATAAGGCGGAGTTTCTCAAGTCTGCCGTCAGCCCGTCCGGCTTTCTCGCGGCCGACCTGCCGTGCATCGTCTTTGCCGGCAAGTCGAACGTCGGCAAGTCCTCGGTCATCAACCGGCTGCTCAACCGTAAGAACTTTGCTCGCGTCGGCTCCCAGCCCGGCAAGACCGTCCATGTGAACTATTTTTGCATCGACGGCCGGGCGTACTTTGTCGACCTGCCGGGCTACGGCTACGCCAGCGTCGCCAAGACGGAGCGCGCGCGCTGGGGCAAGCTCATGGAGGATTTCTTCTCCGATCCCGCGCGCATCACGCTCGGCGTCATGATCGTCGATGCCCGCCACAAGCCCACGGCCGACGATGAGACGATGGCGGCGTGGTTTCATTCCACCGGCTGCCCGATGGTCGTCGTGGCCAACAAGTGCGACAAGCTCAAAAAGTCGGAGATCGAGCCGAATCTCGCGCGCATCCGCGCCACGCTGCTGCTGCCGGACGATGCGGTGCTCCTGCCGTTTTCAGCGGAGAAGGGCACCGGCCGCGAGGCGTTGCTCGGCGAGATCTTTCGCGCCATTGGGTGACTCGAAATGCAGAGCGTGCATTCGCGCGCTCTGCACTTGTTTTTTCGGCAGGGACTTGTTATAATGCAAATTTGTAGGAATGGGAGGTGCGCGCGTGAACACACTGCAATCGATCTGGAATGGGCTCGACTGGTCGTATCTGCTGAATATCGTGCTGTCGGTCGTTCCGTCGCTGTTGTGCATCACGTTTCACGAGGTGTCGCACGGTTATGTCGCCTATCGCCTCGGCGATACGACGGCGAAGGACGCCGGCCGGCTCACGCTCAACCCTCTGAAGCACATTGACCCGATGGGTCTGCTAATGATGATCGTGTTCAAGTTCGGCTGGGCAAAGCCCGTGCCGGTGAACATGATGCGTTTCCGCAACCCCAAGCGCGGCATGGCGCTCACGGCGCTGGCGGGGCCGGTGTCGAACGTGCTGCTCGCGCTCGTGTTTCTGTTTTTGTATGGTTTGCTGTACCGAGCACTGTATTCGGTGCAGTTTCTGCTGGACATGATTTGGCTGACGGCGTATATCAGTCTGGCGCTGGCCATTTTCAATATCATCCCAATTTCACCGCTCGACGGGTCCAAGGTGCTCTTCGCGTTGCTGCCTGACGCGGCGTATGCCAAGCTCATGCGCTATGAGCGTTACGGGATGATCCTGCTGCTCGTGCTGGTCGCGACCGGCGTGCTCGGCAAGCCGCTCACCACGGTGACGGAGGCCGCGTTTGACAAACTCTTTGTATTTGCGGAGTGGGGCTATGAACTTATCGGCATCTTCGGCTAAGCCGGCCGATCCAACCTATTTTCTCGAGGGCATCATCCACGACAAGAGCGAGATGGCGGATTTTGAGGGGCCGCTGAGCCTGATCCTGCTGCTTTTGTCCAAGAACAAGATCGAGATCCGGGACATCAAAATTTCGGAGATCCTCGATCAGTATCTGGAATACCTCAACGCCATGGAAAAGCTTGATCTCGAGATCGCAAGCGAGTTCGTGCAGATGGCGTCCTACCTGCTTTATATCAAGACCCGCATGCTCCTCACGGAGGAGAAGGAGGTCACGGAGCTCGAGCAGCTCATCGCGTCGCTTGAGCAGCTCAAGTGCAAGGACACCTATGCGGCCGTGAAGTCCGTCACGCCGATGCTCGACGCCGCGGCCCAGACCGGCCTGCACTACCTGTCGCGCCCGCCGGAGCCGCTGCCGAAGTCGGCGGGGGAATACCGCTACCGCATCGAGCAGGCCGATCTGCTGCGTGCGTTGCTGTCGGTGTTCACGCGCGGCGGCGCGGCGGCGACGGATGCGCTGCAGATGGCGGCGCCGAAGCGCATCATCTACAGCGTGCGCGATAAATGCCGCACGCTCATTGATGAGCTGCGCGAGCGGGGGAGCATGTCGCTCAACACGCTCTACAGCCAGTGTACCAGCCGCAGCGAGATCGTGGCGACGTTTTTATCCGTGCTGGAGCTGTGCAGCCTCGGCCATCTGATGCTTTCCGAGCAAAACGGCGAATATGTGGCAAGCTTCACCGGCGGCGTCACGGACGATATTCTGGAATCCATTGTTGAGTGAGAAATTTTTATGGAACACGAGGAATTACTTTCGGTCATTGAGGCCATTTTATTTGCAGCGGGTGATCCCGTGCCGGCGTCGCGCATCGCGCTCGTCACCGGCGAGGAGACGCAGACGATCGTCTCGGCTGCCAAGGAGCTCGCCGCGGCATATGAGGAAAACCGCTGCGGCATGCGCCTGGTGCAGATGAATGATCTGCTGCAGCTGTGCTCCGCGCCGGAGTACGCGGAGTATATCCGCCGCGCGCTCGAGCAGCGCAAGCCGCCCAAGCTCTCGCAGCCGGCACTGGAGGTGCTGGCGATCGTGGCGTATTTTCAGCCCGTCACGCGTGCCTACATCGATCAGGTGCGCGGCGTGGACAGCGCCTACACGGTCACGACGCTGCTCGAGCGCGGGCTCATTGAGGCCTGCGGCAGGCTCGACGCGCCCGGCCGCCCGTCGCTGTACCGCACGAGCGCGCTGTTTCTGCGCACCATGGGCATGCAGTCGCTCGACGAGCTGCCCGTGCTGCCGGATCTGTCGTCCGACGAGGGCGCGGAAAAGCTCGAGCAGGCCATCTCGGAGCTGCGCGGCCGCGGCGAACAGATGGAGCTGACGGACCCGGAGGAAAAACCGACAGGGGAGTGATGCCGATTGACGGCCCTGTGGATCATACTGGCGGTCGCGCTGGTGCTGACAGTGTTGAATCTGCTGCCGGTCGGCGTGGATGCAGCTTACGCGGACGATGTGTTTTCGCTCGCGGTGCGCATCGGCCCGTTCCGGCTCCGGCTCCTGCCGAAGCCGCCGGATGCAAAGCCAAAGAAGAAAAAGCCCCCAAAACCGAAGAAGGAAAAGCCGAAAAAGCAATCCGCCCCGCCGGATATCCGGACGATCCTCGCCCTTGCCAAGCTCGGCCTGCAGGCGCTGGACCGCTTCCGGCAGCGGCTGCGCGTGCAGCTGCTGCGGCTGGTGTTCGTGTCCGGCGCGCCGGACCCATATGACACGGCGCTGGCGTTCGGCTATGTCAACGCCGCGCTCGGCGCGCTCACGCCGCTGGCGGAGCGGGCTCTGCGCATCGACGAGCGGGACATTCAGACCGGCGTGGATTTTCAGGCCGGGCAGCCGCGCATTGACGCGCGCATCGTCTGCACGATCCGCATCGGGCAGATCGTCGTCATCGCGCTGGCGTTCGGCGTTGGATTCTTAAAACAAAAAAGAAACGCGAAACAGGCCCGGGCTGCGCGCGCAAAGACCGCGCCGGCCGCGCAGGAAAGGAAGGTCAGCAATGGATAATGAAATCAGTGCAGTCATGACTGCGACCATGAGCAAGATCAAGGAAATGGTGGACACGAACACCGTCGTCGGCGAACCGATCACGACGCCGGACGATATCACGCTCATCCCGCTGTCCCGCGTCAGCTTTGCCTTTGCCAGCGGTGGGTCGGAGTTCCCGATGAAGGAGAACAAAAACGGCGTCGGCTGCGGCAGCGGCGCAGGCGTCAAGGTCGAGCCGATGGGCTTTCTGATCGTCAAGGACGGCAATGTGCGCATGCTCAACGTCATGCCGCCGGCATCGAACACGTTCGACCGCCTGATCGACATGACCCCGCAAGTGATCGACCGCATCGATCAGTTCATCGACCAGCGCAAGGCCGACAAAGCATAAACCGCGCCGAAAGCGCCCATAATAAGCACCGCCCGAAACTTGGAAAGGGTGGTGCTTGTTTTGAAACGGACATGTTTTGGCCTTGCCTGCGTGCTGGCCATTTCTTTGCTTTGCGCGCCGCGCGCACATGCCGCCGGGACGGACAATGCGGCCAGGGCCGCCATTGTCGTGCATCCGGAGACCGGCACCGTGCTCTATGAAAAGAACGCGGACGAGCGGCTCGGCATTGCCAGCACGACGAAGATCATGACAGCGCTCGTCGTGCTCGAGCACTGTGCGCTGGACGAGCCGGTCGAGATCCTGCCGGAATACACGGCGGTCGATGGCTCATCGATGTATCTGCGCGCCGGGGAGACGTACACGGTCGAGGAGCTGCTCTACGGGCTGATGCTCGTGTCCGGAAATGACGCCGCCGTCGCGCTCGCATGCCACACGGCTGGCTCCGTGGCGGCGTTCGCGGATCGGATGAACGACAAAGCGCGCACGCTCGGCATGACCAACAGCGCTTTTCAAAACCCCAACGGCCTCGACGCCGACGGGCATTATTCCACGGCGCGTGACATGGCGAAGCTCGCCTGCGCCGCCATGGAAAACGAGACATTCCGCACGATCGTATCCACAAGGAGCGCGGTCGTGAACGGCCAGACGCTCGTGAACCACAACCGCCTGCTGCGCAGCTATGACGGCGCGGTCGGCGTCAAGACCGGGTATACCAAGACCACGGGCCGGACGCTCGTGTCCTGCGCGCAGCGCGGCACGACGCAGTTCGTGTGCGTGACGCTCTCGGACCCGGACGACTGGAACGACCACACGCACCTGCTCGACTGGGCGTTTGAAAACTACGAGTACCGCTGTGTCGCCGGTGACACGCCGGTGTATGCCGTGCCTGTGCTCTCTGCCACGGTGGAGCTCTGCGCGGCGGTGCCGGAGCGGCCGGCTTATCTGCTCGTCCACCCGGATGACCAGGTGGCGCTGAAGGCAGAGCTGCCGCGCTTCGCGTTCGCGCCGGTGGAGCAGGGCACACAGGCGGGCACGCTGACGGCGACCGGGCCGGATGGCCAAAGTGCTACGGTCCCGCTCTGCTATGTCGAACCTGCGGCGCTCGACCCGGACGTGAAGATCACGCCGCTCGCGCGGCTCGGCCGGCTGTGGACGCACGCCTGCCGGTACTTTTCTTCCTATTATCCTGTATTCTGAGGTGATGACTATGCAGCAGCGGCTGCAAAAGTGCATTTCCGAGGCGGGCGTTGCCTCCCGCCGCGCGGCGGAGACGATGATCTCCGCCGGCCGCGTGACCGTGAACGGTCAGATCGCGCAGCTCGGCGCGCAGGCAGACCCGGCGACCGACGTCATCTGCATCGACGGCCGGCCGCTGCCGTCACGCGCCCCGAAGCGGTACATAATGCTGAACAAACCGCGCGGCTATGTCACCACGATGCATGACGAGCGCGGGCGCAAAACAGTGGCGGATCTCGTGGCTTCGGCGGGGGAGCGGCTGTACCCGGTCGGGCGGCTGGATCTCGATTCCGAGGGCCTGCTCATCCTGACGAACGACGGTGAGATTGCAAACTGTCTCATGCACCCCTCGCACGAGATCCCAAAGACGTATGAGGTGGACGTGGAGGGCGGCGACCTTGCGGCCGCGGCGGAGACCATGCACGCCGTCACGGAGCTGGAGGGCTATCGCGTCCGCCCGGCGGCGGTGACGGTGCTCGCGCCCGGGCGCCTGTCCGTCACGATCCATGAAGGGCGCAACCGCCAGGTGCGCCGCCTGTGCGCGCTTGCGGGGCTGCGCGTCCGGCGGCTCGTGCGTGTGGCGGAGGGGGAGCTGCGTCTCGGCACGCTTGCGTCACGCCAGTGGCGTCCGCTGACGGAGCAGGAGATCGCATACCTGAAATCTCACCTTTGAGGCGCAAATTTTTATGCAAGATTTTCTCCTTGAAATTGCAAAAACAACTTGCAAAGTGGTGCGAATTTGCTTAAAATAAAAAAATGTGCTGCCGGTTGGCGGCAAAAAATGCGTATCTACAAGGTGAATATATGAAAATGGATATTTTGTCTGTTTTGGAGCATAAATTTCCCTCCTTTTCCAAGGGGCAGCGCACTATCGCGCATTTTATTCTGAAAAACTATGACAAGGCGGCCTTCATGACGGCCGCGCGCCTCGGCGAAGTGACCGGCGTGAGCGAGTCGACCGTCGTGCGCTTTGCGGCCGACCTCGGCTACCGCGGCTACCCCGGCATGAAGAAAGCGCTGCAGGAGATCGTGCGCAACCGCCTGACCTCGGTCGAGCGCATCGAGGCGGCTGAGAGCACCATGGACGGGCACGACGTGCTCAAGGCGGTGCTGCGCGCGGACATCAACAATCTGCAGGCCACGCTCGACGAGGTCGATCAGGACAACTTTGACCAGGCGGTCGATATGATCCTCTCGGCAAAGCACATTTACATCATCGGCATGCGCACGTCCACGACGCTGGCGGATTTTCTCGGCATCTATCTCAAGCTGCTGCTGGATAATGTCACGGTCGTCAAGGAGATCGCCGCGCGCGAGGTGTACGAGCAGATGCTGCGCATCGGCGAGGGCGACCTCATCATCGGCATCAGCTACCCGCGCTATTCCAAGCGCACGATCAGCGCCATGAAGTTTGCGCGCGATCACGGCGCGCGCTGCCTCGGCATGACGGACAGCAAGGTCTCGCCACTCAACGAGATCTCCGACGTGTGCCTGTACGCCAAGAGTGAGATGGTGTCCTTCCTCGACTCGCTCGTCGCACCCATGAGTCTGATTAACGCACTCATCATGGCCGTCGGTGCGCGCGACCGGGAGCGCACATTTGAGACGTTCCGCGAGCTGGAGACCGTCTGGAAAGAATACGAGGTGTATGGGACCGTTGAAAGCTGATGTAGTTGTGATCGGCGGCGGTGCGGCCGGGTCCATGTGTGCGCTCACGGCGGCGCAGCGGGGGCTGAATGTCGTGCTGCTCGAGCCGAACAAGATGCTCGGCAAGAAGCTGCGCATCACCGGCAAGGGCCGCTGCAACGTGACGAATAACTGCGATATCAAGACCATTCTTGCCAATATTCCGGGTGACGGGCGCTTTCTCTACAGCGCGCTCAACCGCCTGGGCCCTCAGGACACGATGACGCTGTTTGAATCGCTCGGCGTGCCGCTCAAGACCGAGCGCGGCAACCGCGTGTTCCCGGTCTCCGACCGGTCGCACGACATTGCCAACGCCCTTGAGCGCGCCTATGTGCACGCTGGCGGGCGGGTCGTGCACGCTGCGGCGACAGACATTCTGACGCAGGACGGCGCGGTTTCCGCCGTCGTGACCACAGAGGGCGCCATCGACTGCGATGCCGCCGCCATCTGCACGGGCGGCCTGTCCTATCCGCTCACCGGCTCGACCGGCGACGGGTATCGCCTCGCGCAGCGGCTGGGCCACACGGTCACGCCCACGCGCGCCTCGCTCGTGCCGCTGGAATCCGATGATCCCTGGTGCGCTGAGATGCAGGGCTTTTCCCTGCGCAACGTGACGCTCACGGTCTACGACGAGCAGAACAAGGTCATCTACTCCGATCTGGGTGAGATGCTCTTTACGCACTTTGGCGTGTCGGGCCCGCTGGTGCTGTCGGCGAGCGCGCACATGCGCGATTTTTCGCAGCACAAGTACCGCCTGTCCATCGACCTGAAGCCGGCGCTGGACGAAAAAAAGCTCGATGCGCGCATCCTGCGCGATTTTCAGAAATACGCCAATCGCGACTTTAAGAACGCACTCTATGACCTCGCGGGCCATGCCATGATTCCGGTGCTTGTGCACCTGTCCGGCATCCCGGAGGATACGAAGGTCAACGCCATCACGCGCGAGCAGCGGCACCGGCTCGTGGAGCTGTTCAAGCATTTTCCGGTGTCGGTCACCGGCACGCGGCCCATTGATGAGGCCATCGTTACCTCCGGCGGCGTGTCGCTCAAGGAGGTCAACCCGCGCACCATGGGCTCCAAGCTCGTGCCTGGGCTGTACTTTGCTGGAGAGGTGCTCGATCTGGATGCCTACACCGGTGGCTTCAACCTGCAGATTGCCTGGAGCACCGGCTATGTGGCCGGAAACGCGGTCTGCACATAACGCACGAAAGGAAATGAACGTTTTGGATACACACATCACCGTTGCCATCGACGGCCCGTCCGGCGCCGGCAAGAGCACGATCGCCCGCGCGGCCGCGCGCCGCTTCGGCCTTATCTACGTGGACACCGGCGCGATCTACCGCACGGTCGGTCTTGCCGGCGAGCGGGCCGGTATCGACTGCGCGGACACCGCCGCCGTGCAGGCGCTGCTGCCGGGGCTGAAGATCGAGCTGGTCTATGACGCCGCAGGAGAGCAGCGGATGCTGCTCAACGGCGAGGACGTCTCGGAGACGATCCGCCTGCCGGAGGTATCGATTCTCGCCTCGCGCGTGTCGGCGCTGCCGGTCGTGCGCGCATTTTTGCTGGACATGCAGCGCAGCCTTGCCCGCACGCACAGCGTCGTCATGGACGGGCGCGACATCGGCACGGTCGTGCTGCCGGATGCCGGGCTGAAGATCTTTCTGTCCGCTTCGGCGGAATGCCGCGCGCAGCGCCGCTACCGGCAGCTGCAGGAAAAGGGCATTCAGGAGCCCTATGCCGACGTGCTGCGCGAGCTCGAGCAGCGCGATTATGACGATACGCACCGCGCGGTCGCGCCGCTCAAGGCAGCGCCGGATGCCGTGCATATCGACACGAGCGACCTGACGCTGGACGAGAGCATCGACGCCGTGTGCGCGGCCATCCGCGCGCGTTTCGGTCTGGAGGCGGAGACGTGAAGGAACTCATCGTTGCCAAGTCGGCCGGTTTCTGCTTCGGCGTCAGCCGGTCGGTGAAGATGGCCGAGGAAATGCTCGCCGCCGAGCAAAACTGCTATAGTCTCGGCGAACTCATCCACAATGACGATGTGGTGCGGCACCTGCAGTCCGAGGGCCTCACGGTCGTGGACGGGCCGGAGCAGATCCCGCCGGGCGCGTCCGTCATCATCCGCTCCCACGGTGTCAGCCGTGCGGAGTTTGAGGCGGTGCAGCGCACGGGCGCGACGGTGTATGACGCGACGTGCCCGAAGGTCAAGCGCATCCATGAGATCGTGGCCGAGGCATCCGCCGAGGGGCGGCAGCCGGTCATCATCGGCGCAGCCGACCACCCGGAAGTGCGCGCCATCTGCGGCTGGTGCGAGGCCCCGATCGTGGTCAATGACGCTGCGGAACTCGCAGCGCGCATCGCTGACGGCACCATTGACTGTGCAAAACCGCTGACTGTCGTCATCCAGACGACCCAAACGCAAGAGAAACTGCTGGAATGTCAGAAAATCATAAAAAAACAGTGTACAAACGCAAAATTGTTTGATACAATATGTGGTGCTACGTTTACACGTCAGACAGAGGCCGCGCAGATGGCCCGCACCTGCGGCGCAATGGTCGTCGTCGGCGGCGGCCACAGCGCCAACAGCCGCCATCTCTACGAGATCTGCCGCAGTGCGTGTGCAAACGTGCAATTTATTGAAAACGCAGCGCAGCTTGATACAAGCGCGTTCGTACATGCGGATACGGTCGGCCTGACAGCCGGGGCCTCCGTGCCTGCATGGATCATTAAGGAGGTAAAACAAAAGATGAGCGACGAGATCCTGACTCAAGAAAATCCCATGGAGACTGAAAATTTTGATGAAATGCTGGAGGCATCTCTCAAGCCTATATATAATGGAGAAAAGGTAACCGGTACGGTCGTGGCCATTTCTGGCACCGAGATCAGTGTCGATATCGGCACCAAGTATTCCGGCTTCATCCCGACCAGCGAGTTCACCGACGACGGCATCAAGGTCGAAGACGTCCTGCATGTCGGCGACACCATTGAGGCGAGCGTTGTCCGCGTCAACGACGTGGAAGGCACTGCGATGCTCTCCAAGAAGCGTCTTGACGCCGTGAAGAACTGGGCTTCCATCGAAGAGGCACAGGAGAGCGGCGAGATCGTCGAGGGCAAAGTCACCGAGGACAACAAGGGCGGCATCGTTGTGTCCGTCAAGGGCATCCGCGTGTTCGTGCCCGCTTCCCAGTCCGGCCTGCCGAAGGACGCTGCCATGTCCGAGCTCGTTGGCCAGACCGTGCGCCTGAAGATCACCGAGGTCAACCGCGGCCGCAAGCGCGTCGTCGGTTCCATCCGTGCCGTCGCCCAGAAGGAGCGCCGCGAGCGCGCCGAGAAGATCTGGAGCGAGATCGAGGTCGGCAAGCACTATCACGGTGTTGTCAAGTCCCTGACGTCCTACGGCGCGTTCGTCGATATCGGCGGCATTGACGGCATGGTCCACGTCTCCGAGCTGAGCTGGAGCCGCATCAAGCAGCCGTCCGACGTGCTGTCCGTCGGCGACGAGGTCGATGTCTATGTCATCAGCTTCGACACCGAGAACCACAAGATCTCCCTTGGCTACAAGGATCCCAACGGCAACCCCTGGACCAAGTTCGTGTCCACCTTCCAAGTCGGCGATGTGGCGAAGGTCACCATCGTAAAGCTCATGCCCTTCGGCGCGTTCGCCGAGGTGCTGCCCGGTGTGGACGGCCTGATCCACATCTCCCAGATCGCCAACCGCCGCATCGGCAAGCCCGATGAGGTCCTGACCGTCGGCGACATTGTCGATGCGAAGATCACCGCGATCGACGAGGAGAAGCACAAGATCTCCCTGTCCATCCGTGCGCTGACCGCTCCCGAGCCGGCCCCGGTGCGTGAGCGCCCGGCGAAGAAGCCGCATGCTCCGGAAGCTGATGCGCTCGTGTACGAAGTGTCCGCCACCGGCGAGGTCACCGGCAACATCCCCGAGATCGACGACGACGAGATCGACGAGTAATTTCCAGCCATGAAACATCCCTGCACACACCGTGCAGGGATGTTTTTTATTGTCCGCACCTTGCGCCGGTCCGGATTTCTGATTATAATGAAGCTATAGAATTTTGGATCATTGCACGATATTCGAGAAAGGAGCGATCCCATGGAACTTTACGGAAAGATCAAAGCGAAGCTCATCGGCAAACCGTTTTGCACGATGGTCGTTCTGGCGGCTGGTTCTTCCAAGCGGATGGGCCGCGATAAGCTGATGATGGAGGTCGGCGGCGTGCCGGTGCTCGTGCGCTCGCTGCAGGCGATGCAGGACTGTGCCGCCGTGGACGAGCTCATTGTCGTCACGCGCACGTCCCGCCTTGAGGAGATCGCGGCGCTGCGCGACCGGTACGGCCTGACGAAGATGACCAAGGTCGTCGTCGGCGGCATGACGCGCGCGGAGTCCTCGCTTGCCGGTGTGCTGGCGGCGAGCAGCAAGGCGACGCTCATCGGCATCCACGATGCGGCGCGCCCGCTTGTGACGGATGCCATCATCACCGAGACGATCCAGGCGGCGAAAAAGAGCCGCGCAGCCGCGCCCGGTATCCCGGTGCGCGATACGGTCAAGATCACGGCCGGCGGTGTCATCACCGGTACGCCCGAGCGCGCGACGCTCACCGCCATTCAGACGCCGCAGGTGTTCCAGGCGGAGCTTATCAAGGCTGCGCTCACGAATGCCATGCGCAAGCATCTGGCCATCACGGACGACTGCTCGGCCGTGGAGCAGCTGCGCGTCAAGCCGGTCGTGACGCAGGGCTCGGATGAGAATCTCAAGATCACGACGCCGATCGATATCGAGCTCGCGGAATCCATCCTGAGGAGGCGCGGTCAGGCATGATGCGGATTGGTCATGGTTATGATGTGCACCGGCTCTCCATCGGCCGCAGGCTCATCCTCGGCGGCGTAGAGATCCCGTACGAAAAGGGCCTGCTCGGCCACTCGGATGCGGATGTACTTACCCATGCGGTCATGGATGCGCTGCTCGGCGCGGCGGCCATGGGGGACATCGGCCAGCTTTTCCCGGACAATAACCCGGCTTTTGCCGGCATCAGCAGCATGGAGCTGCTGCGTGAAGTCATGGCGTGCCTGCGCGCGGAAGGGTATACGGTCAGTAATTTGGACTGCACCGTGCTTGCACAGGCGCCGAAGCTCGCGCCGTATATCGCGCAGATGCGCCGGAATTTGGCCTTGTGCATGGATGTGGGCGCCGACTGCATCAGCGTCAAGGCGACGACGGAGGAAGGACTCGGCTTCACTGGCTCCGGTGCGGGCATTGCCGCCCATGCGGTCGTCCTGATCGATCGGATTTCGTAAACGCCTGCACCACTCCCGCATAGAATGGGGCATAACGATGTGGGAGGGAGCTCATGATGCAGCGCTACTGTCTGATCATGTGCAGGTCGTTGACCTATGCACAGCGGTCATCGCAGGTGCTCGAGCGCGCGGGCATTACCGCCACTGTGCTCAAAGCGCCGCAAAGCGTTTCAAAGACCGGATGCACGTATTGCGTCAAACTGTATGAATCCCGTCTGGTTCGTGCGCTGGCGCTCCTGGACCGCGCAGCGATCCAGCGGGGGAAGGTGTATCGCCTGCTGGAAGATGGCACTTACCAGGAGGTGACGGTATGATCTATCTGGACTCGGCGGCTACGAGTCTGCTCAAGCCGCCGTCGGTGGTGCGCGCGACGGCCATGGCCATGCGCACGATGGCGAGTCCCGGCCGCGGCGGCCACAGCGCCGCCATGCGCGCGGCCGATACGGTGTTTGCCTGCAGGGAAGCGGCGGCGAGACTGTTTCACGTTCCGGAGCCGGAGCGCGTCGTGTTCACCATGAATGCGACGCACGCGCTCAATATCGCGATCCACTCGCTCGTATCGCCCGGTGATCCGGTCGTAATCTCGGGCTACGAGCACAATTCCGTCACGCGCCCGCTCCATGCGCTGGGCGCGCAGGTGCGCGTGGCGGAGAGCCCGCTCTTCGAGCCGGAGGCAGCGGTCAGCGCCTTCCGGCGCGCGCTGCCGGGCGCGAAGGCGGCCGTGTGTACGATGGTGTCGAACGTGTTCGGTTATCTGCTGCCCGTGCGGGAGATCGCGGAACTTTGCGCCGCTGCTGGCGTCCCATTGATCGTGGATGCCTCACAGGCGGCCGGCTGTATCGCATTCGACGCGGCGGCACTTGGCGCGGCGTTTGTGGCCATGCCGGGGCATAAGGGGCTGCTCGGCCCGCAGGGCACGGGCATCCTGCTGTGCTTTGCGCAGCCGGAGCCCCTGCTGTGCGGCGGCACTGGTTCGCAGAGCGTGCTGCAGGATATGCCCGAGGAACTGCCCGACCGGCTCGAGGCCGGGACGCACAATGTCCCCGGCATCGCGGGCCTGCTCGCCGGGATCCGGTATTTGTCGGCGCAGGGCGTCGAGAATATCGAGCGGCGGGAGCGGCGGCTCGCGCGGCGCCTGACGGCGCAGCTGCGCGCGGAGCCGCGGTTGGAGGTGTTCGCGGCGCCGGATCCGGCGTGTCAGACGGCGGTGCTGTCTGTCCGCTGCCGGGATATGGACAGCGAATTGCTGGCGCAGAAGCTCGCACAGTACGGCATTGCCGTGCGCGCGGGGCTGCACTGCGCGCCGGTGGCGCACCGCTCGGCCGGAACCCTGGAGACCGGCACCGTGCGCCTGAGCCTGTCGCCCTTTAACACGGAGGCGGAGATCGCCCGCACGGCGCGCGTATTTCACGAGATCCTGCGTGCGGGTTGACACAGATTTATGTATTGAAATCCGCCGGGTTGTAGGGTATAATATTATAATTCATAAGATTGGCGTTTTGTACCCGCAAAACGGAAACCAACAGCCGAGGAAATGCTTATGGCACAACTTGCAGCCTTCTGGGCAAAGCTGTCGATGCTGGTATCTACGATCCGGTTTTCGGACATCGTGGATATTCTGATCGTCGCTTATCTGATTTACAATGTCATCATGCTCATCCGTAAGACGAATTCGTATCGTCTGGCACAGGGCGTCCTGCTGATCCTGATCGCACTGTGGCTGTCGGGTGTGCTGAAGTTGACGATGTTCAACCGCATCCTGCAAAAGACGGTCGAGCTCGGCCTGATCGCGCTTGTCATCATCTTTCAGCCGGAGCTGCGCCGCCTGCTCGAGCGCATGGGCAGCAAGGCGCTCCCGCGCTTCGGCGCCAAGCCGCTGGAAACGCTGGGCATGGACAACGTCATTTCGCAGACCATCGCTGCCTGTACGCAGCTGTCTGCGACCAAGACCGGCGCGCTCATCGTTTTTGAGCGCGGTGTGACGCTCGATGAGCAGATGCGCAGCGGCACCACGATCAACTCGGACGTGACGGCGGAGCTGCTCAAGAATATTTTCTATCCCAAGGCCCCGCTGCATGACGGCGCGGTCGTGATCCGGGACGGCCGCATCGCGGCGGCTGGCTGTGTTCTGCCGCTGACGAGCAACACGAACCTCAGCCCGGATCTTGGCACGCGCCACCGCGCGGGCATCGGCATGAGTGAGCACTCGGACGCCGTGATCGTGATCGTGTCCGAGGAGACCGGCGGTATTTCCATCGCCGTGGACGGCATGCTCAAGCGCCGCCTGTCTCCGGACACGTTTGAGGCGATCCTCCGCAGCGAACTGGTGCCGGCGGAAGAGCAGCAGCGCAGACGCTGGGATATCTTTGTCGATTTCGTGAAGAAACTCAATCCGCTTCGTCGGGAGAAACAACATGACAAAAAAGACGACGATCAACAAAATAGTCGGCAGTAAGGCTTTCTGGATCATCATTTCGCTGCTGGCCTCGTTCCTGCTGTGGACGTATATCATGTCCACGGAGGAGACGACGATCGAGATGACGTTTTCCAATGTCAAGGTCGTGTATCAGGGTGCGGATGATCTGCGCGCCACGCGCGGCCTGATCGTAACTGGGGCCGACGCGGACACGGTTTCCGTGCGCCTGAAGGGCACACGGCGCGTGCTCGGCAACCTTAGCTCGGCGGACCTGTCGGCGGTCATTGACGTGTCCGGCATCTCGCAGGCACGGGAAATGCAGGTGAGCTATTCGCTGCAATACCCGACCAATGTCGATAAGAGCAGCATCACCGTTCTGAGCAAATCGCCGGAGACCATCAGCTTCTCCGTCGTGCAGGAGGCCAACAAGACGCTTGAGGTCAAGGGCGTGTTCACCGGCAGCGTCAAAGACGGTTACACGGCCGAACCGATCCAGGTGGAACCGTCGTCCATCACGCTCTACGGCCCGCAGGAGGAGCTCGACGCGGTGGACAGCATCTGCGTCTATGTCACGCGCACGGATCTGGACAAGTCCATTGAGCCGACCAACTGCCCGTATGTCCTGCTGGATAAGGACGGCAACAAGCTCAAGCCCAAAGAGATCTCCGGCAATTATGACACGGTCAGCGTGTCGATGCCGGTGCTGATGAACAAAGACCTGCCGCTGACGGTCTCGCTGGTCGGCGGCGCCGGGGCGACGGAGGACAACTGCGTCGTCGAGGTCGAGCCGAAGAGCATCCAGGTCGCTGGCGACACGACGGTGCTGCAAAAGCTCAATCAAATCGTCGTGGCAACGGTCGACCTGTCGAGCTTTGCCACGTCGTATGAGACGACGGTCACGATCCCCCTGGGGAATGATCTGAAAAACCTCAGCGGCGTCACGGAGGCCACGGTCCGGATCTCCGTCCGCGGGCTGGAGACGGCAAAGATCACGGCGACAAATATCACAGCGACCGGGACGAACCGGCATGTGGAGATCACAACGACGTCGCTGGACGTGACCGTGCGCGCGCCGGCAGGCGCGATCTCGCAGATCACGGCGGACAATGTGCGCGTGGTCGCGGATCTGACAAACTATAAGGCCACGAGCGGTACGGTCGCCGTGCCGGCCAAGGTCTATGTGGACGGCTTCTCCGACGCCGGAGCGATCGGAGAATACGTCGTGAATGTGCATTTTACGGGAGGATGATACCATGACGCAGGACGCAGTGGTGACCAAGCTGGTCAGCCGCCACGTGGCGGAGGTGGAAGTGGAGCGCGGCACGGCGTGCGGCGGTACGTGTGAGTCGTGCGAGGCGTGCGTGTTCCAGAACCGCATCCGCGCCGAAGCGGTCAACAAAGTCTCGGCGCTTCCGGGTCAGAAGGTCGTCATCGAGAGCAAAACGTCGGACGTGCTCGGTGCAGCGGCGCTGTTGTATCTGGTGCCGTTCGTGCTGCTGTTTCTGGGCTATGCCATCGGCAATGCGCTCGGCTTGGCCGAGGGCGGCTGTGTTTTGATCGGCTTTGGTTTCTTCGCGCTCGGCGTGGCGTTTAATGTTATTTACCAGCGCAGGAAGAAAGCCAACCCCATTACTTTTGAGATCATTCAGATTCGGGAATCCTAAGATAAGAAGGGTAAGGACCAATGATAAGAAGTATGACCGGCTACGGCGGCGCAAAGGGCGTCGTCGAGGGCCTGAACGTTACGGTGGAGCTCAAGAGCGTCAACAACCGCTATCTGGACATCGCCGTGCGCATGCCGCGCAACTTCCTCTTCGCGGAGGACGCGGTCAAATCCACCATCCAGCAGCACGTCAGCCGCGGCAAGCTGGATGTGTTCGTCACGATCGACTCCTCGCAGGCGGCCGACACCGTCCTGCGCGTGAACGAGCCGCTGCTGCGCGCCTATATCGACACGCTCAACACGCTCGCCGTGCGCTACGACCTGAAAAACGACATGTCACTCATGTCGCTCATGCGTTTCCCGGACATTCTGTCCGTGGAGAAGGCGGAGGCGGATCAGGACAAGATCCGCGCCGGTCTGGTCGCGCTGACGCAGCAGGCGCTCGCTGACTATGACCAGATGCGCGAGCGCGAGGGCGCGAAGCTCCGCACCGACGTGGAGGAAAAGCTCGCGCGCATCGAGTCGCTGGTGACAAACGTGGAGACGGTCGCCCCCGAAACGGCCGCGGCCTATGAGGCGCGCCTGCGCCAGAAGCTCGAGGCGGTGCTCGCCGCGACCGATATTGACGAGCCGCGCATCATTGCCGAGGCTGCGATCTATGCCGACCATGTTGCCGTCGATGAGGAGACGGTGCGCCTGCGCAGTCATATTGCACAGCTGCGCCAGATGCTCGAGAGCGGCTCTCCGGTCGGCCGCAAGGCGGATTTCCTCATTCAGGAGTTCAACCGTGAGGCGAACACCATCGGCTCCAAGTGCCAGAATGCGGACATTGCGAAGGTGGTCGTGGACCTCAAGTCCGAGATCGAGAAGATCCGCGAGCAGATCCAGAACATCGAGTAAGGAGCCGCGGACTTGAAACTCATCAACATCGGATACGGAAACTATGTTTCCGCGGAGCGGCTGCTGGCTGTCGTCAGTCCAGATTCCGCCCCCATCAAGCGCATTGTGCAGGACAGCCGTGAGATCGGCATGCTCATCGATGCGACCTATGGCCGAAAGACGCAGGCCGTCCTCATCATGGATACCGGCCACGCAGTGCTCTCGGCGCTGCCGCCGGATGCGGTGCAGGCCCGTGTAGAGGCCACAGATCTGGAAAGCGGAGGAGACGCAACATGAACCACCAGACAGGGAAACTGATCCTGATCTCCGGGCCGTCCGGCACCGGAAAGAGCACCGTGATCGCCCGGCTGATGCGCCTGCGGGATGACGTGTGCTTTTCCGTCTCGGCCACGACGCGCGACCCTCGCCCCGGCGAGGTGGACGGAAAGGACTATTTTTTCGTCACGCGCACGGCGTTTGACGCCATGGTCGCGGCGGACGAGCTGCTGGAGCACGCCGAATACGTCGGCAACTGCTACGGCACGCCGAAGAGCTATGTGGAGCGGCGTTGCGCCGAGGGTATGCATGTCCTGCTGGACATCGACGTGCAGGGTGTGCACCAGATCTCCGAGAACCGGCCGGACGCGATCCGCGTGTTCATGATGCCGCCGTCTCTGGCGGAGCTGGAGCGCCGTCTGCGCGGCCGGCACACGGACGATGAGCAGAAGATCTGCGAGCGTCTGGCGCAGGCGCGCCGCGAGTGTGCGCTGGCGTATACATATGATTACATCGTCATCAACGACGATCCCGACGTCGCAGCCAAAGAGCTCGACGCCATCATCACGGCAGAGTGCTGCCGCTATCCCGATCGGAAAAACTATTTTACAGAGGTGCTTGAAAAATGATGCTCTATCCCCCCATGAGCGAGCTGGCCGCCAAGGCCGGCAGCCGCTATCTGCTGGTGAACCTGGTCGCGCGCCGCGCGCGCAACATCGCCGCCGCCGCACAGGCTGCGGGTGAGCCGCTGGATACCAAACCGGTTTCCATGGCGATCGACGAGGTGTATGACGGCCGCCTTCAGGTCGTGCACAAGGAATAATCGCTTTCAGGCGGGCAGTACCCGCCTGATTTTTTCGGAGAGGGGGCGCGCAGATGCTGCAGATCCCGGTCGCAAAAGTCGCCGTTCTGGCTGCAACGTTTGCGTTCGACCGACCGTATACGTATAAGATCCCGCAGCCGCTGGCGGCGACGCTTCGCCCCGGCTGCCGCGTCGTGGTGCCGTTTTCGCGCGGGAACCGTCCCTGCGAGGGTATGGTGCTTGCGCTGGACGAGGCGGAGGACGACCCGAAGTTCAAGCCCATCACGCGCCAGCTCGATCCCGAGCCCATCCTCTCGCCGGAACTGATCCGCCTGGCCGTCTGGATGCACGACCGCTTTTTCTGCACGATCTACGATGCGCTGCACGCGATCCTGCCGGCCGGCGTCTGGTACCGGGTCAGCACGGTCTATTGTGCGGCGCCGGAGCTGGACACGGCTGCGGCACTGGCCCAGTGCGGGAAATCCGAGCAGCGGCGTCTGGCGCTGGAGACCGTGCTGGAGCACGGCGGCCGCTGCCCGCTGGACGCGCTGCAGGCGGCATTCGGCGACAAAGACCCGGCGAGTGCTCTGCACTGGCTCGTGCAGCAGAATTTTTTGACCGTGGAGGGCACGGAAACGCGTGTCATGCGCGACAAGCAGCTGGAGTATGCCAGCCTCGCCGTCCCGCTGGAGGAGGCGCAGGAGGAGATCCGCCGCCGCAGGCGCGCGAAGCACCAGGTCGCAATTCTGGAGCTGCTGTGCACGATCGGCCGCGCGTCGGCCGGTGAAGTGTGCCAGTTCACCGGAGCGCCGAGAAGCACCATGAAAACGCTTGTGCAGCAGGGCGTTGTGCGCATCGACACCGAGCCCTATTTCCGCCGCCCGGTGCACTACATCGGGCAGCCGCAGCCGATCCCGGCGCTGACGCCGGCGCAGGAGCAGGTGTTTTCCGGCCTGAAGGCACTGCTGCGTGCGCCGGATGCGCAGGCGGCGCTGCTCTTCGGCGTGACCGGCAGCGGCAAGACGCTCGTCTACCTGCACCTGATCGCGCAGGCACTCGCAGCAGGGCAGGGCGCGATCCTGCTTGTGCCGGAAATCTCGCTGACGCCGCAGATGATTGAGGCGTTTTCCGCCTATTTCGGCGACACGGTCGCCGTCCTGCACAGCGGTCTGCCGCTCTCGGAGCGCTATGACGAGTGGAAGCGCATCCGCGCGGGCCTCGCGCGCGTTGTCGTCGGCACGCGCAGCGCGGTCTTTGCACCCGTGCAGGATCTCGGCCTGCTCATCATTGACGAGGAGCAGGAGGACACCTATAAGTCCGAGAGCACGCCGCGCTACCACGCGCGCGATGTGGCAAAGTTTCGCTGCGCCCAGCACAATGCGCTGCTGCTGCTCGGCTCGGCGACGCCGGACGTCGTCAGCCGTTATTACGCCGAGACCGGCCGCTATCATTATTTCACGCTGCCGGACCGGTTCAACGCCCGCAAGCTGCCGGACGTCATCATTGCCGACATGAAGCAGGAACTGCGCAATGGCAATGCCGGCTCCATCAGCTCCGTGCTCTATGGCGAGCTGGAGGAGAACCTGCGCCGCGGCGAGCAGAGCATCCTGTTTCTCAACCGGCGCGGCGCGAGCAAGATCGTCACCTGCGCCGAGTGCGGCGCGACCTATTCGTGCCCGAACTGCAGCGTCAGCCTGACGTATCACCAGGGCAACCAGATGCTCGTCTGCCACCACTGCGGCTACCGGCGGCGGGTCGACCCGCAGTGCCCGGTCTGCGGCGGGGAGCTGCGCTTTCTCGGCGACGGGACGGAGCGCATTGAGGCAGATCTGCATGCGCTGTTTCCCGGCGTGGAGACGCTGCGCATGGACGCTGACGCCATCGCCATGGCCGGTACGCACGAGGTGCTGCTGCAGCGCTTTGCGCGCGAGCGCATCCCCATCATGATCGGCACACAGATGATCACGAAGGGTCTGAATTTTGAAAACGTCACGCTCGTCGGCGTGCTCAATGCCGACCAGAGTCTGTACGTCGGCGATTACCGCGCCAATGAGCGCACGTTTTCGCTCATCACGCAGGTTATCGGCCGCAGCGGCCGCGGCGACGCGCCCGGCCGGGCCGTCATCCAGACATTCACGCCCGCGAACGAGACCATCCGGCAGGCGGCGCGGCAGGATTACGATGCGTTTTACCGCTCGGAGATCCGGCTGCGCAAGCTCAACGGCACGCCGCCGTTCAGCGAGGTGCTGGCCGTCACGGTCTCCGGCGCGCAGGAGAACGCCGTCGTGCGCTGCTGCGCCTATATCCGCGATTACTTCCGCCAGACGGTCGGCGAGCGCGCGGAGGTGCTCGGTCCGGCGCCGCTGCCGGTCGTGCGCATGAACAACCGCTACCGCTACCGCGTCACACTTTACTGCAATCAGAGCAAGGCGGTGCGCCGCGCGGCGGCGAACATCGTCATGTACTGCAACACAGAAAAATCATTCCGCGATGTCACCGTTTTTGCCGATGGCAATCCGCTGGATTAGAGGAGAGATACACTATGGCTACAAGAATGATTCTCAAAAATGGTGACCCGCAGCTGCGCAAGCACTGCCATGAGGTCAAGGATTTTAATCCCCGGCTGCACATGCTGCTCGACGATATGCGCCAGACGCTGGCGGAGTCCGGCGGTGTTGGACTCGCCGCGCCGCAGGTCGGTGTGCTGCGCCGCGCCGTTATCGTGCTCGAGACGAACGTCCCGGACGACGAAGAGGAGTATATGATCGAGCTCATCAACCCCGTCATCGTGGAGACGGCCGGGGAGCAGACCGGCGCCGAGGGCTGCCTGAGTATCCCGAACGAGTTCGGTGTCGTCACGCGCCCGGACTACGTGAAGGTCCGCGCGCAGGACCGCCACGGCGAATGGTTCGAGGTCGATGGCCATGGTCTGACGGCGCGCGCTTTCTGCCACGAGATTGACCACCTTGACGGTGTCCTGTTCATCGACAAGGCCATCCGGATGCTCTCTCCCGAGGAGCTCGAGCAGCAGGCGAAGGGGTGAGGCGCATGCGCATTGTGTTTATGGGCACGCCGGATTTCGCGGCCGTGTCCCTGCAGCGCCTGCTCGACGAGCGGTTTGACGTGGTCGGCGTGTTCACGCAGCCGGACAAGCCGAAAAATCGCGGCATGAAGCTCCAGCCGAGTCCGGTCAAGGAGATCGCGCTCGCGGCGGGGCTCCCGGTGTTCCAGCCGGCAAAGATGCGTGATGGCACGGCGCTGGCCGATCTCCAAAGCCTGCAGCCGGACATTCTCGTCGTTGTGGCCTATGGCCGCATCCTGCCGGATGATCTGCTCGCAGTGGCTCCTTATGGTGCGGTGAACGTCCATGGCTCGCTGCTGCCGAAGTACCGCGGCGCCGCGCCGATCCAGTGGGCGGTGCTCAACGGCGATGCCGTGACCGGCGTTTCGACCATGTACCTCGACCGCGAGATGGACACCGGTGACGTGATCTATACCGCGCAGACACCGGTCGGCGAGTTTGAGACGGCCGGAGAACTCTTTGACCGTCTGGCGGTCATGGGGGCGGACCTGCTCGTGCGCACGCTGCGCGATATCGCCGCGGGTACCGCGCCGCGCACGCCGCAGGATCATAGTCAGGCGACGTATACACGCCCGCTCACGCGTGACGATTCGCCCATCGACTGGGATCAGAACCCGCGCGCGATCATCAAGCATATCTGCGGTCTGGAGCCGTGGCCCGTCGCAACGGCGGAGCTCGGCGGGCAGACGTTCAAGATCCATGCGGCGGATTATTCCGAGCGCACGACGCACAAAGCGCCCGGCACCATCGTGGCTGCCGGGAAGGACGGCGTTACGGTCGCCTGCGCCGGTGGGCAGACGGTGCGCATCACGCAGCTGCAGGCGCCGGGGAAAAAACGCATGTCGGCAGCCGACTACCTGCTCGGGCACACGCTGCCCGTTGAGGATTGACCATGGTCATGACTGCCCGGGAAGCCGCCTGGACCGCGCTGCAGCGCTGGCGTAAAAACGGCGCATGGTCGGATGCTGCGCTCAATGCCGTCCTGCAAAGTGCGCAGCTGGAGCCGCGCGACGCTGCGCTCGCAGCACGCATTTGCTACGGCACGCTGCAGAATCTGACCCTGCTGGATCATTGCCTTTCTGCCTACTGCACGACGCCGCTGCAAAAGCTCGAGCCGAAGGTACTCGACCTGCTGCGGCTGTCGGCCTATCAGATTGTGCTGCTGGATAAAGTCCCGCCGCGCGCTGCCGTGAACGAGGCGGTCGCGCTCTGCCGCAAGGGCGGCTGCGCGCGTGCATCCGGTCTCGTCAACGCGGTGCTGCGCCGCGTGGCGGAGCACCGGGACGCGCTGCCGGAGATCCCGGGCATGGGCACGGCGGACTATCTTGCCGTGCGCTACAGCCACCCGCGGTGGCTGGCGCAGCTGTATATCGACGCGCATGGCTATGCGTTTGCCGAGCGGGCGCTGGCGGCGAACAATGCCGATGCACCGGCCTGCCTGCAGGTGAACACGCTGAAAACGACGGCGGATGCGTTGGCCGCGTCCCTGCGCGCGGACGGCATCGAGACGGAGCCGCACCCGTGGCTTCCGGATGCGCTGCTGTGCCGCGGCGGCAATCTGGCGGCCGCGCACGCTTTTGCCGACGGATGGTTTTATGTGCAGGACGCGGCCGCGCACTGCGCGGCGCTCGTCTCCGGCGCGCAGCCGGGCATGCGCGTGCTCGATGCCTGCGCTGCCCCCGGCGGGAAAAGTTTCGCCGCCGCGGTGCAGATGCGCGATCAGGGATGTATGATTTCCTGCGATATTCACGAAAATAAATGGAAGCGCATCCGTTCCGGCGCTGAGCGGCTGGGCCTGACGTGCATTTCGACGCGCACGATGGACGCCCGCCGCCCGGACGCGGACCTGCTCGGCGCGATGGACGTGGTGCTGGCCGATGTGCCGTGCTCCGGGCTGGGCGTCATCCGCAAGAAGCCGGAGATCCGCTTCAAGGATCCCACAGAGCTCGAGCGTCTGCCGGCTATCCAGCGGGACATTCTTGCCGGCCTTGCGCCGTGCGTGAAGCCCGGCGGCGTGCTGGTGTATTCCACGTGCACGGTGCTCGCGCGGGAGAATGAGGACGTGGTGCGTGATTTCCTGCGCGCGCATCCGGAGTTTTCGCCGGAGGCATTTTCGCTGCCGCTTCCGGGCACGGACGCAGCGGACGGGATGTTCACCTTCTGGCCGCAGGAACACGGCACGGACGGATTTTTTGTTTGTAAGCTGAGGAGACACGAATGAGAGACATCAAAGCCATGCTCCCCGAGGAGATCGCGGCGGCCCTCGCCGAAATGGGGCAGCCGAAATACCGCGCCAAGCAGATCTTTCAATGGCTCGCGCGCGGTGTGACGTCGTTTGACGAGATGACGAACCTGTCCAAGGACCTGCGCGCCGCACTCTCGGAGCGCTTTTATATCTCAAAGCTCGAGATGCTGCGCAAGCAGGTGTCGGCCATTGACGGGACGATCAAATATCTCTGGCAGCTCGGCGACGGCAACGCCGTCGAGACTGTCGTCATGCACTATAAGCACGGCAACACGGTCTGCATCTCCTCGCAGGTCGGCTGCCGGCAGGGGTGCGCGTTCTGCGCGTCCACAATCGGCGGACTGATCCGCAACCTCGAGCCGTCGGAAATGCTCGATGAGGTGCTCTATTCCGAGCGGGAGTCCGGCAGCAAGATCTCCAACATCGTCCTCATGGGCATCGGTGAGCCGCTCGATAATTTTGACAACGTTATGCGCTTTCTTGAGCTGGTCAACCACCCGGACGGGGAAAACATCGGCATGCGGCATATTTCGCTGTCCACGTGCGGCCTCATCGAGCGCTTTGACGATCTGGCGGCGCGCGACCTGCAGCTGACACTGTCGGTCTCCCTGCATGCGCCGGACGATGCTACCCGCTCGAAGATCATGCCGGCCAACCACGGCCGCGGCGTGGCAGCGCTCATTGACGCCTGCGTCCGGTATTATGAAGCGACTGGCCGGCGCATTTCGTTTGAATATGCCATGATCGACGGCGTGAACGACACGCCGGAGCATGCCAGACTGCTGGCCAAACACGCGCGGCGCGTCTGCGCGCACGTGAACCTTATCCCGCTCAACCACGTGGAAGAGCGCGCGTTCCGGCCGTCCACGCCGGAGCATCTCAAGGCGTTCATCCGCATTCTGGAGCAGGCGGGCGTGAATGTCACTGTACGCCGCAAGCTCGGCAGCGATGTGGATGCATCCTGCGGCCAGCTGCGCAAAAAGGTCGCCGATCACCGCGCCTGAAGGGGGGAGGGGCCATGAACTGCTTTGCACAGTCGGACAGAGGAACCGTCCGCAAGGAGAATCAGGATCGCGCCGCATGCGCACACATCCGGCGCAAGGGCTGCACCGTCGCCGTCGTCTGCGACGGGATGGGCGGTGCCGCCGGGGGAAAGCTCGCGAGCGATCTGGCAGCATCCACGTTTCTGGCGGATTTTCGCCGCGAAATGCAATCTGGCAGCGCGGTCGAGCCCGCCATGCGCCATGCCTGCGACGCGGCCAACCGCGCCGTTTATGAGCGCGCGTGCGCAGAGCCTGAGCTGCGCGGCATGGGCACGACGATCGTTGCCGCCTGTGTGCGGCACGGCCGGCTGACGGTGCTGCATGTCGGCGACAGCCGCGCGTATCTGGCCGGACTGCGCCGGATGCAGCAGCTGACGACGGACCACTCGCTCGTGCAGGAGTTGGTCGCGAGCGGCCAGGTATTGCCGGAGCAGGCGCACCGCCACCCGCGTCGGAACGTGATCACGCGCGCCGTCGGCGTCGGCCCCAAGGTGGAGCCGGACTGCCGCACGCTGCCGTTTCCGCTGTGGGCGCGGCTGCTGCTGTGCACGGATGGGCTGTCCAACACGCTCTCGGAGGCCCAGATGCATGATTTTTGCCGCAGCTCGCGGGATGCAAAGCAGATCTGCAGCCGCCTGATCACGGCGGCGCTGGCACGCGGCGCGCGCGACAATGTGACCGCGCTCGTTCTTTTCCGCTGAAGTGCAACAGGGGGATCACTATGGAACAATCAATGAATCGCTATATCGGCCAGATGCTCGATGACCGCTACGAGATCCTGGAGATCATCGGCAGCGGCGGCATGTCGGTCGTTTACAAAGCCATGTGCCACAAGCTGCACCGCTATGTCGCCGTCAAGATCCTGCGCGATGAGATGGCGGCGGACGCCGAGCTGAAAAACCGCTTCCAGGCGGAGGCGCACGCGGTCGCCATGCTCTCACAGCCGAATATCGTCTCGGTTTACGATGTCGGCCACAGCGGCGAGACGGAGTATATCGTCATGGAGCTCATTGAGGGCGAAACACTCAAGCAGCGCATGGCGGAGCACGGTGTATTCGGCGCCGCGGAGGCGCTGAACTACGCCACGCAGATCTGCAAGGCGCTGCAGCACGCGCATGCCCACGGCATCGTCCACCGGGACATTAAGCCGCAGAACATCATGATTACAAACGACGACATGGTCAAGGTCGCTGATTTCGGCATCGCCGCGCTTGAGAATATCCACGAGGAGCGCAGCGGCCAGGCCATCGGCTCCGTGCACTATATCGCGCCCGAGCAGGCCAAGGGCCTCAATGCCGACGCACGCAGCGACCTGTATTCCCTCGGCGTCGTGCTCTATGAGATGCTCACGGGCCACCTGCCGTATGACGCGGACACGCCGGAGGAGATCGCGCTCATGCACATCGCCGGCAGCGCAAAGCCGCCGCGGGAGTGGAACAGCGACATCCCAGAGGAGCTCGAGCGCATCACGCTCCGCGCTATGGAGCCGGACCTGCGCAAGCGCTATCAGTCGGCGGGGGAGATGCTCAAAGCGCTCAACGCCTGCAAAAAGCACCTCAACCAGCAGCGCCCGCTCGCCGAGCGGCGCCGGGAGAGCGCGGAGAAAAAGGACTCCTTTTTCGGTGTGGGTCAGGACCTGACGGAGGAGGCATACCAGCGCCGGCGCAAGCGGGCCAAGCGCGTGAGCTATTTCACGGGCATTTTCTCGGTCGGCGTCTTTGCCATTTTGCTGTTTGTTTTCCTGTGGAATTTCTGGCTTGAGGATCTGTTCCGCACGGCCGAGCGCGTGGACGTGCCGGACTTTACCGGCAAGTCCTACGAGGCAGTCGTCAATGATAAGCAGTATGCCGACTATCATTTCACGGTCGTGTACACGGTCGATCCCGATGTGCCGGACGGCGTGATTATCGAACAGGATCCGGCGGCGGGCAAGAGCCGCATGCGCGTCTCGGACGGTATCAACGTGCAGCTCACCGTCAGCACCGGCGTCGTCATGACCGATGTGCCGTATGTCATCAATGAGGACTACGAAGCGGCGACGGCCGCGCTCGAAAAGTCCGGCTTTACGGTTACGACGGAGTTTCAGGCTTCGAAGGACGTGACGGCGAAGTATGTCATCAGCTGCGAGCCCGCGCCCGGCGAAAAGGCGGCCGCCGGTTCCAGCGTGAAGCTGATCGTCAGCGGCGGTCCCGAGCTGCGCCCGGTCACGGTGCCCGACCTGTCGGAGTTGACGGAGTCGGCCGCCATCGCGCGCATCGAGAGCAGCGGCCTGTGCTACGGCGGCACGTATAAAGAGGCCAACGATGCCAAGCAGGGCACGGTCTTCAAGCAGAGTGCGCCGGCCAACACACAGCTCACGGAGTACAGTAAGGTCTATATCTGGGTCTCCGACGGGCCGGCAAAACCGTAAAGAGATAAAGGAGCAACAACGCTTATGGTGCAGGGTGTCATCATCAAGGCGCTCAGCGGCTTTTACTATGTGGCCGCCGGCGATCAGATCGTGGAGTGCAAGGCCCGCGGCCGCTTCCGGTACGATGGGTGCAGTCCGCTGGTCGGCGACCGCGTGGAGGTCAGCTTCGACGCGCACGGCAAGGGCCGCATCGACACCGTCCTGCCGCGGCGCAATGCGTTCATCCGCCCGGCGGTGGCAAACATTGACCAGCTCATCATGATCGCGGCGAACGTCAATCCGGTCACGGACCCGTTTCTGATCGACCGTGTGGTCGCCATTGCGGAAAACGCGGACTGCGAGCCGGTCGTCTGCCTCAATAAGTGCGACCTTGACCCGGCGGACCATCTCTATGAGATCTACCGCTCCATTGGCTTTCGCGTCCTGCGCACGAGCGCGGCAACCGGACTCGGTCTGGACGAGCTGCGCGATACGCTGCGCGGCAAAACCAGCGCCTTCACCGGCAACTCCGGCGTCGGCAAGTCGAGCCTGCTCAATGCGCTTGATGCGTCGTTCGGCATTGCGACCGACGCCGTCAGCGAGCGGCTCGGCCGCGGCAAGCACACGACGCGCCATGTCGAGCTCTATGCGCTCGGGGACGATACGTTTGTCGCTGATACACCCGGCTTTGCCTCGTTTGAGGTGGACATGGTCGATCCTATCTCGTGTGAGAATCTGCAATATGCCTTCCGGGAGTTCCGGCCGTACATCGGCCAGTGCCGCTTTCGCGACTGCGCGCACCTGAAAGAACCCGGCTGCGCCGTTCTCGCCGCCGTGGAAGCCGGCAAGATCGCACCGGAGCGCCATGAGAGCTATGCGCGCCTTTACGCGCTCTCGGCTCAGGTCTGCGACTGGGAAAAGAAGAAGTGACGCACCAAAGCACCGCCCTCCGCATACACTGTAGGGAGAACCTGCAAGCGGAGGGCGGTGCTTTATGTTTCGACGGCGGGGGATTTGCTTCTGGATCGGCATCGCGTGCGTGGTCGCCGGTGTGTTCATCATTCTGGCGCTGGTGCTGCCGGCCGGCTTCTGGTGGTTTGCGCTCGGCGGTGCGCTCATTGCGGCAGGCGTGTGGCTGCTGCGCTGTTGATGGCGGCATAACCGGCGTGTGCCCGGCATAAGGATGTACAAAAACGACAAGGAGCACATCTTTATGGAACTACAACTGGGCAAGCAGAAACGCATGATGTACGCGCGGGTGTTTGACCGCACGGAAGAGGAGACCTGCAGCGTGGACGCCGTTGTGCCCGATGCGCTTGGGGATATCGGCGCGATCGTGGTCACGGAGGGCACGTTCTGCCTCTGGAATCTGGACTTTTCGGACAAGAGCGCGCAGATCGAGGGCAGCGTCGCGGCCGACGTGGTCTACGCGGAGGAGGGCGGCGCGCTGCGCAGCTTCCCGGTGGAGCTGCCGGTGAAGGTGCGCATCAGCGGCGAGACGCTCTCGCCGGACGTGCGGCCGTGGCTGCGCTGCACGCTCGCCGCGCTGGATGCGCGCGCGGTCAATTCGCGTAAGGTGCGTGTGACGGCGCGGCTGAGCCTGAGCCTGCGCGCCTACCGGGAGACGGAGCTCGCGCTCACGGACCGCATCGAGAGCGATGGCGGCACGGTGTTCACGCGCACGGAAATGCTCCGTGTGCAGGTGCCGGTGTCCGTGGAAGAAAAGACGTTCACCGTTTCGGAGACGCACCGCTTCACGGCCGGGCAGCCGGAGGCGGACCGTCTGCTCTGCCACACGGAGACGGTTCTGCTCGATGATGTCAGCGTTGTCGGCAGCCGCGTGATCCTGCAGGGACGCGTATGCGCGGCGGTTTCCTACCTCCAACAGGGACAGATGTGCCCGACGGTCGAGACCTTCGAGACGCAGTTTTCGCAAATGCTTGACTGCCCGGCGGACACATCGCCGTGCCTGCTGCACACGACCGTCAACCTCACGGCGGCCTACCTGAACGTGAGCGCCGCGGCCGACGGCGCGGCGCTGGAGGCGGAGTATCATCTCGTCGCGCAGACGGTGTGCCTTGCGGATGAGGAGGTAGATTGCGTCACGGACGCCTACTGCAACACAGCGGAGCTCACGCTCGAGCGCGAGACGGTGCCGGCCGGCACCGTGCAACCGGGAGAGCCGCTGCGCCTGTCGGCGGAGGGCACGCTCGCGTGCGAGGCGGGCGCGCTGACCGTCGTGTTCCGGCGCGCCGTGGTCTGCGGTCTGACGGAGGATGGTTGTGACGTGCTCGTCCGCCTGCTCGTGACGGATGCCGAGCAGCGCGTATCCTGCATGGAGAAGCGCCTGCACCTGCCGCTCGAGCCGGAAAACGGCGCGCGGCTGGAACTGTTGAGCGTGCAGCCGGAGGAACCGGCGGTGACGGTCACGGCGGATGGGTTTCTGATCCGCGTGACGGTGACGGCGCGGACGGCCGCGCTTCAGGAGCCCGGCTTCCGGCAGGTCACCGGTGCAACGGCGCAGGAGCGCGCCTGTCCATATGCCTCCGTGCCGTCACTGACGATCGTGCGCTGGGGCGGGGAGGACCTGTGGGCGCTTGCCAAGCGCTACTGCTCGAGCGAGCAGCTCATCCGCGAGACGAACGGTCTCGCGGACGAGGCCGCCATGGCCGAACCGCCGCAATATCTCCTCATTCCCAAAACACAGGCGTAGTTTTCGCGCAAATATGCGGATTTTTCTTGCCACGCGGCCCGGAGTGTGCTAAAATATTCAAAGCATTTTAGCAAGAGGAGTTGTGACTATGTCCGGACATTCCAAGTGGCATAATATACAGAAAACCAAAGGCGCGCAGGACGCCAAGCGCGCGCAGGCGTTCACGAAGATCGCCCGTGAGATGATCGTGGCCGTCAAAGAGGGCGGCAGCGGCGACCCCAATAACAATTCCCGCCTCGCTGCTGTCATCGCCAAGGCGAAAGCTGCCAATATGCCGAATGACAACATCAAGCGCACGATCGACAAGGCGCTCGGCTCCGGCAACACGGATAACTACGAGTCCATCACTTACGAAGGCTACGGTCCGTCCGGTGTCGCCATCATCGTCGAGACGATGACCGATAACCGCAACCGCACCGCCTCCGAGGTGCGCCACTACTTTGATAAGTATGGCGGAAACATGGGTGCGACCGGCTGCGTGTCGTGGTCGTTTGATAAGAAGGGCGTCATCGTCATCAATGACGAGGATCAGGAGCTCGACGAAGACAAGGTCATGGAGGACGCGCTCGAAGCCGGTGCGGCGGACTTTGCGCCTGACGAGGGTGTTTACACGGTCTATACCGATCCAGACGATGTGGCATCGGTGGCCGAGGCGCTCACGAATGACGGCTATGAGCTGCTGAGCGCGCAGGTGGAGATGGTGCCGCAGAACACCATCAAGCTCACCGACGAGGGCGACATCAAAAACCTCCAGAGGATGCTCGACATGTTCGAGGACAACGAAGATGTCCAGAACGTGTGGCACAACTGGGAAGAGTAAACTGCCTGTGAAACGCATGCGTTTCCGGACACAAAACAGTATATTTGACGGATAACATGGCGCTTTGCAGCTTCAAACGTCGTTTCCTGCGGGAAAACACGGCGTCAGCTGCGACATACATGGCCACCTCTGTTGTGATATACATGAGGAGGACATGGGTATGAAGATGCAAAATGCTGTCGAAGAGTATCTGGTTGAGATTGAGGTTCGCAAGTATACCCCGAAGACGATTCGGAGTTACCGGTGTAACCTCAATCTCTTTTTGCGTTTTTGCGCAGAGAAATTGCATGTTGAGACTGTATAGAGGCGCTTGCAGCGAAATGAAAACAGATCCTGCTGTGGAAGCTTCCACAGCAGGATCTGTTCTGAAATGATTGCTATCGGCAGAAAAGAAGCTCAGGTGCAGGTCCAGCCGCCGTCGATGACAACATTGTTGCCAGTCATGTAGGAGTTTTCCTCACAGGTCATGAAGATGATGGCTGCATCCAGTTCGTGGTCGCTGCCGTTGCGCTTCATCGGGCACCAGGTGTTGATGAAATCCGCAAACCAGCCCTGACCGACAGGCGACTGTTCGGAAGCAAAGAAGCCGGGACTGAGGGTGTTGACCGTGATGCCGTATTGCGCCCACTCGTTAGCCAGTTGTCGGGTGAAATTGATAACTGCGCCCTTAGATGCGGAGTATTCTGAGATGCCGCGGCCGAAGGAGCTGTCCAGCGCGATCATGCCAAGCATGGAGGCGACATTGACAATACGTCCGTAGTTGTGCTCGCGCATCAGCTTGCCGAATTCTCTGCACATGAGGAATAGGCCGGTGACACAAACATCGATAGTGGCCTGCCATTTTTCCAGCGCGAGGTCGATCGCCCAGTCATTGTGGCCTTCGCCTGCGCAGTTGATCAGAATGTCACAGCGACCAAATTCTTTCTCCACGAGTTCGCGTGCAGCAATAACCTGATCCTCCTTGGTGACGTCGCAGCGGACAGGAATTGCCTTGACACCGTACTGCTCGCGGAGCGCCTGCGCGTTTTTCTCCAAGATCTCAAAGCGACGCGCTGCGAGTACGACATCGCATCCGCGTGCTGCAAGCGCATTTGCGCACAGAACGCCAAGGCCGGACGAACCGCCGGTAATCACTGCTACTCTGCCATGATAATCAAACATTTTGTAGCCTCCTTTTGTAGTCTCCTTTATTTGTACTGAATTGAGATGATTTAGATAATGACGATGGGCTTGATAGTATCCGGAGTCTTGCGCTCATCCATCATGCGGAAGCCGTCTTCGATCTTATCAAAGCCGTGCAGTTCGTGCGTAATGAGCAGGGTCGGATCCAGTCTGCCGTTTTTGATGAGTGCCATCAGATTCTCCAGACGGTATCGCCCACCTGCACAGAGTCGACCGGTAAGCGTTACATGATTTACAAGGCAGCCGGCATCCGCAACGGTAAGATGAAATTCCTTACTGAAGTCGTAGCCTGCAACATTGGAGATGTTGCCGCCGCACTTCACCATCCGGTATGCATCGTTGATAGTGCTTTCCGTTCCGCCGGCGATGATGACTCTGTCGACTTTTTCGTTATTGGTGAGTTCCATGATCTGTGCAACGATGTCGCCGTCTTTGTAGTCAACGACGTCGGTCGCACCATACTTCTTTGCGAGCTCCTTTGTCAGCTCCCGGTGCCCAACGGCGATCAGGCGTCCGGCACCACGGATCGCCGCGCCTGCAACGCTCATAAGGCCGACAGGGCCGATGCCGATCACAACGACTGTATCACCAAACTGGATATTTGCACCCTCAACTCCGGAAAAGCCAGTGGTGACCATGTCGCCGACAAGGCCGGCAGCTTTAATGGAAACACCATTGGGAACGACTGCTAGATTCATGTCCGCATCGGGAATGATGAAGTATTCGCCAAACGTGCCGTCCAGCTTGGACGAGAGGTAACGTCCCCCGAGAAATCCGCCGGTGTGTTCATGCAGCCCCTCTGCGATTTGCCTGCCGCGCCAGATAGGGGTGACGGCGGGAACCGCAACAATATCTCCGACATGGATGTCGGTGACCATTGCACCGACCTTTTCAACGCGGCCCACACCTTCGTGACCCAGGATGCGGTTCGGCCATGCGTTTCGGAAATGTGCGCTGTGTACATCGGAAGTACAGGGCAGAACTGCGACAGGGGAACAAAGCGCCTCGAACGGACCGGGTTCCGGGATCTCTTTTTCCATCCAGCCCCAACTCACTGTGGGTTCGATGACGCCGTAGCCTTTCATGATAGCCATAATTAATCTCCTCCTTGTGAATTAGTCGATCTGCATACCGGCATAGAAGCCGCCGCGAATTGCTTTGCCGCTCTTGCCTACCTCGACGCAGTCGCCGACGCAGACGAGCTTCTTGTTGTATTTCTGCTTGAGTGCATTCGTGAGTTCGGTGTTTGGCGCCATGCCGAAAGCGGCAACAACGACATCCGCCTCGATCAGTTCTTGCTCGCCGTGCTCATTGATGACACGAACTCCGTTTTCAACGATCTCGGAAACACGCGTGTTGGTGCGGGTCACGACGCCGGCGTCTTTAAGATAGATCTTCAGAGAATGCTGATTGATGAACACCATATCCATCGCCACGTCTGGCTTCATTTCGATGATGGTGCACTGTTTGCCGTACTCGGTGGCCATTTCCAGAGCGAAGTCGGAGCCAGAGAGGCCGCCGCCACAGATGGCGATTTTCTTGCCCTTGATTGCGGCTGGATCGCGGTGGGCGTCCTTGATGTCGATCACGTTTGCGCCGTGTGCACCGGGGATAGGCGGCACGACGGAGTGTGCGCCGGTCGCGGCAATGATCTTGTCGGCAGCGGCAAGGACGGGGCTGTCGATATCAATCTCCTGATGCACGACTGTTACGCCGAGCTTACGCATCTGCGTCTTGTAATACTCGATGAGCGCCTTGAGACGGGTCTTGAACTGTGCCTGAGCGGGCAGATTCAGCGTTCCGCCGAGTTCATTGCGTTCATAAAGTGTGACATGGTTTCCCTTAAGCGCAGCAACGCGTGCGGCTTCCATGCCGCCAGGACCGCCGCCGATAACGACAACATTTTTGGGCGTTTCCGTTTTGACGATCCGGAATGCGTGCTCCTCATTTGCCTGCGGGTTCACTGCGCATGACAGCTTGGAGTAGCGGCCCCAAATGCGGCCGATGCACTCTTCGTTGCAGCGGATGCAGGGGCGAACGTCTTCCTCGCGGTTTTCCATCAGCTTTCTGGGCAGATAGGGGTCTGCGATGAGCGGCCGTCCCATCATGGCAAAGTCCGCGCGGCCGGACTCAATCAGGTGCTTTGCTGTCTGGGGTGTGTGGTTGCCGGAGTTGAGGATGGGTTTGTCAGTCGCCTCACGTGCGGTGTCGCACACATACTCCATGCAGGCGTCGCCGCGGTAAAAGGTGGGGTACACGAAGTCGGGGTGCTCATAGCAGCCGCAGTCAACATCGAATGCGTCAACACCGTTTTCGCCGAGAATCTTAATGAGGCGCTTGCTGTCCTCAAGCGTTCTGCCGCCGGGGATGCGATGATCCATGGAGATGCGGTAAATAACGGGCATATCGTTGCCCGCGCCTCGCTTGATGGCCTGCAGGATCTCCAGCGCAAAGCGCGCACGGTTTTCATCGCTGCCGCCGTATTCGTCTTCACGCTTGTTCCACAGCGGGGTGAGGAACTGATCTATGATATATCCGACGTGGCCGTGCACCTCGATCGCGTCGTAGCCGGCGTTCGCGGCGATCTCAGCGGCCAACTGCCAGGACTTCATGATCTCTTTGATCTCTTCGATAGTGAGTGGACGGCAGAGAATCTTGGGATTGAACACCGCGGGAACTGCGGATGCGGAGAACGGAACGCCGCCGCACTGACTGGGGTGCGCGTTGCGGCCGGTGCCGCTTGAGAGCTGGGCGATGGCTTTTGCTCCATAGCAGTGAATGCGCTCCGTCATACCGGTCAGATGGGGGATGATGCGCTTGCTGTCAAAATAGGTGCCGTAGATGCCCTGGGCCAGCTTCGGCGTGAGATACTGGGAAGCGGTGATAATCGCGCCGACACCGCCCTTTGCACGCTCTTCAAAATAGGTGGCCAGTGTATCAGATACGGAGCCGTCCATTAGAGCTGCATAGGTGCCCATGGGGGACATGACCAGGCGGTTCTTGATCTCCATCTTACCGATAGAGAAGGGGGTGAATAGGGAATCAAAATTGCTGTCGTTGCTCATTGCTAACCTCCATATAAATTTGCTTTGACTTTTGCTGCGTTTTTTATTATATTTACAATTAGTAAATAACGAAAAAGGTGAATCACAAATGAGAGAACGCAAACCCGCGAAAGGCAGTCAGAACGATACACGCACAAGGATTATCAATGCGGCGATTGAGCTCTTCAATGATTATGGGTTCGACGAGACGACGATCCCGATGATCTGCGAAAAGGCGAAGGTCTCCAAAACGACGCTGCATTACTATTTCCCGCGGAAACAGGACATTTTCCTGGACATGCAGAACAATTTTGAAGAGCTGTACTCCGATAACTTTTACCGCATCGTCGAGCAGGAGACTTTCAGCAAGCAGATCTGGGAGATCTTCCACATCATGTGCGAGGGTGATATTTTCTACGGTGCGGGTGTTTCCCAGCAGTACTTCGTCGGCAGACTCAAAGAGCATTCTCAGCGTGATTTTATTAAGAATATTTACCACAAGAAAATGCTGGCTGCTGTCATTCGCTCTGCGCAGAATGCCGGACAGATTCGGAATCTGACCGATCCGGAGACATTGGCAGAGGCACTGTCGTATGCAATGCGCGGCGTCATTGTGACCTGGGCGATTGAGAACGGGACAATCAATCTTCTGGAAGAGGCGAAGCACGCGGTTTCCGCGATCATTGATCCGGCGCCCGGATTCGAAATTTAGCACTAAAGATCTACATTTATAGAGCTGAAGTACTACACAAATAGAATGATAGCATAAATCAGAAATTTGTCAAGGGGCGCGCAGCAAATTTGTGTACTTATGCGTGTTTTGTGACCCCTTCGTTACTTATATTGCAAATGAGCAAAAAACGTGTTTTCAAAAAGGCAGCCTGAGCAGGCTGCCTTTTTGATTGGAAGGTTTTACGGGAGGGACGGGAACAGCGACATAAAAATCGCGACTGCCGCTGTACCGACTGCGGTCGTCAGAATCGTTGTTACGGCCATCGGCGGGTATGCTTCCTTCATATCCTGATCGGCGATGCCGAGGTTAATGATGATGGCGGAGCTGTGCGGCAGCGTGTCCAGAATAGAGGCTGCAAACGCGCCCAGTCGCTGAACGAATGCCAACGACATGCCTGCGTCGATGCAGTGCTGCATCGCCATCGGCATACCGATGCGGATAGCCGAGGAGGATGAGCCAGTCAGTGCGCCCACGATATTGATCGAAAGGATCAGCACGAGGAACGGAGCCATATTCAGACTGAAGATGTAGTTGAGAATCGCCTGGAATTCCGGCAGGGTCTGCACAACGCTGACAAAGCCGAACAGGGAACCGACCATGCCGCAGGGGCCAAATGCGTTGGTGCCGGAGACCGTACACACGTCGAGCAGTTCCTTGAGGAGGCTGCCGTCCTTTTTCGGCATATACTTGCCGAGCAGAACAATGGAAAGGAGCCATGCAGCAAGGCAGGAGGAGAAAATGTCAAGCTTCACGACGTTGAAGAAAATGACGACAGAGAGCAGGGGGATGAGCGAGATGAGGAAGTTGGGAAGCTGCTTGTCATCGGCAACGCGGATGTCTTTTGGGCCGTATGCGAACTTGAGTCCCTTGGCAACGTCTTTTTTGATCATCAGCGTCAGGACGAAAGTGCCGAATACGATCTCGACGACAACGCCGACCAGACCGCCGACGAGACCGGCAGCAGGGCCTTCACCGACAACCTGCATGGACAGCACGTTTACGAGCTGCGCTGTTCCGGGGCCGGTCAGTGCGAAGGCATAAACACCGAAGGAGAGCAGGCCCATGACATAGCGCTTCGGGATGCCAGCGCGCTCCATGAGGCCAAGTGCGATGGGATAGAATGCGATCAGCGTGACCAGACCGTTCATGCCGCAGTAGGCGAGCAGGCCAGTGGGGATGACAATCGCGAGAATGCAGGAGACATAGGTGCGTGTCTTGGAGCGCCCTTCTTTGAACAGCGCATTGGACATCGTATCGCTGATAGAGCGCACGGCGCCGGTCCGGTTATAGATCTGTGCAACCAGGTTGCCGGCAAAGATAGGCGGGAACAGTGACTTGACCATGGTGGCAAATCCGGTGAAGTACACATCGGTGAAGGTTTGCCCGAAGTTCAGCCAGTTCATCACAATAACGGCCGCCGTTGCGATGATGCCAACGATGATAGCAGGCCATTTTTTGCAGATGAGGAACAGGACCAGGAAGAAACCGACGAGAATGCTTAAGTAACCCATTCATAATCCTCTCTTTCACGTTTGATAAGATTTGTTTGCGATGCACAGCTCTAATAATATAGAACTGTATCTCTCGCTTTATAGTACTATGATACCATTAAATAATTATTTGTCAAGCAATTATTCAACAAAAACTTCGCATCTTTCGAAAAACACACGATCATGGCAGAGCAGGGAACAGATACATAAAGAGTGCGCAGATGATGGTGCCGCAAGCGGTCGCCAGTGTAGTAGCGATGAACATGGGGGGATAGCCTTCCTTCATGTCCAGATCTGCGATACCTAGATTGATGATGACAGCGGTGCCATAGGGAAGTGTATCAACGATCGAGCACGCAAAGCAGGAGACGCGGTGAATAAATGCCAGCGATAACCCAGCAGCCGTGCAGCGCTCCGCCACCATGGGCACGGCCACGCGAATGGCTGCGGTCGAGGAGCTGGTGAGAGCGGCAATCAGGCATACGGCGATGATCAGGATTAGAGCGGCGGGCATGTTGAAGTTAAATACACCATCGAGCATGGCCTGAAATTCCGGCAATGTCTGCACGATGCTGGTGAAGCCGACGATAGAGCCGACAGCACTGCAAGGGCCGAACGCCATTGTGCCAGCAGCTGTAAATACATCCAGCATTTCATTGGTGCGTTTTCCATCCTTTTTGGGGAGGTATTTCCAGAACAGAACGATGGAGAACAGCCATGCGATCATGGTCGAAGAGAAGATATCAATCGAAAAGATGTTAAACAGCAGGACAAGTGCCAGTAACGGCAACAGTGCGACGAGTGCCTTGGGGCGCGGCTGGTCATTTGAAGCGACAATGTCCTTCGGCCCGTAGGCAAAGGTTTTCCCTTTCGCTACATCTTTTTTGATCATGATAGTCGTCAGGGTCGTCGTGACTGCAATTTCTGTGATGCAGGCCAAAATACCGCCGCATATGCCGGCGTAGGACGGCGTGTTGAGCGACTGCATGGCCAGAATGTTCACGAGCTCCGCCGAGCCGGGAGCAGACATGGCAAAGGTGTAGACGCCGCAGCTGAGAATGCCCATCACAAAGCGCTTGGGGATGCCAGCGCGCTCCATGAGGCGCAGCGCAATCGGATACATCGCAATCAGTGTTACAAGTGCGTTCAGGCCGCAGAAGGCCAGAATACCGGACGCGATTGCCATAGCCAGAATGCAGGAAACATACTTGCGCGTAGCGGAAGCGCTGTCCTTAAACAGAGCATTGGCGATGGCATCGCCGACGGCGTTGACAGCACCAGAGCGATTATAGATCTGCGCCAGAAGGCTTCCGGAAAAAATCGGTGGGAACAGCGATTTGAACATGGTGCAGAACCCGTCGAAGTAAGTGCCTGTCATGGTTTCGCCAAAAGGCAGGCCGTTCATGAAAATAACGACCGTTGCGGCAACGATGCCCACCATCAACGGGCTCCAGCGCCGGATCATCAGTGCGACGACGACTGCAAGGCCTAGAAAAATACTTATATAACCCATATTCTCCCTCTTTTCTAAATCGTTCGAGGTTATACCATCGTGGTCCCGCCGTTCGGTGATACGACCTGACCGGTAATAAAGTCGGACGCAAGAAAGTAACGCACGATGTGATACATTTCGCTGACTTCCCCTGCGCGCTGAAGCGGGCAGCCCTTGGTGCGCTTCTCGAGCAGTTCGGGATCAATCTTATACGCATCCCAGTACATGTCGGTTTTGTGTGCGCCTGGAGCAATCGCGTTGACCTGGATATTGTATTTGCCAAGGTCAATTGCAAGCGCCTGCGTCATGCCACGGATGGCAAATTTTGAGCTTGCATATGCGATAGAGCCGGGTGCAGCGCGCAGACCCACCGCAGAGCAGAGGTTGATGATTTTCCCGTAGTGGTTTGCAATCATGAGGTCGACAAAATGACGGGTCATAAAGAACGTACCCTTCACGTTGACGTCAATAATGTCGCAGAACGTTTTCGACGCAATCTCCTCGGCGGGCATATTTGCATAGATGCCGGCATTGTTGACAAGCACCTGAAGATTCGTGCCCAGAGTCTCTTCGGCCCATTTGCGAAATGCAAGGACTGCTTCTTCGTCTTTGATATCGAGCTGATAGCTTTCAACGCGAACGCCAAATTTGGTCTCAAGCTGCTTTTTGACTTTCTGCGCCTTGTCCGCTTGTGTGCAGTAGGTAATGACAACGTCATAGCCTTCGCGTGCAAGTTCCTCTGCAATAGCGGCTCCAAGACCGCGGGATGCGCCGGTCACAATTGAATATTTATTCGACATGACTCATTTTCCTTTCTGCCAGACCTCTGGCTGCTGCCCAAATATAAGATTGTATTTGCCTGTATCAGGGCGCCCTGGATGAGACGCCCTGATGCATCCTACCGGCTCTGTCAATCCTCTTCAAGCACGCGGATGTAGTGGTATGCTTGATGGATTGCGTTGATGATTTTTCCGGGTTTCACATTGTCGCCAACTTGTACGCACTCGTAGCCAGCTTTGAGAAGATCGTTGTAGAGGCTGTGATCGGCCTTGAAGCCGGAAGCAAAGACGACGCTGTCACACGTGATTTTCTCGGCCTCACCTTCCTTGTTGATGACCATGATGCCGTCATCTAGGATCTCCGTCAGTCTGGTGCTGCAACGGATATCGGTGCCGGAGTTCTCAACGAGATAGCGGATGTTCTGATCATTCGCGACGAAATGATCTGCAGTGCGCAGAATGTCGTCCAGCAATTCGATCATGATCACATCTTTGCCCTGCAGGCAAAGTTCGCTCGACAATTCGCAGCCAACCTCACCGCCACCAACGACGACGACCTTCTGGCCGACTTCCTTCTGCTTGAGCAAAACCGGCACCGCGGTGCTGACATGCGGCTTATCCGCACCTGGCACCGGGATCACAACAGGCTTTGCACCTGTGGCGACGACAACAAAATCGGGATGGAGCCGCTGAACGTCCTCCAGCGTGATCTCCGTATTGAGGTGCAGGTCGACCGGATATTTTGCGATCTGGCGTTTCAGATACTCGACCTGGTCATGCACATCCGCCTTGAACCGCGGTGCGCCTGCGGCTGCCATGATTCCACCCATATAAGTGTTCTTTTCATACAGCGAGACGCGGTAGCCTCTTTCGGCTGCGGTGGCTGCTGCCTTCATGCCACCGGGGCCGGCACCGATCACAAGAATGTTGAGATCGCTCTTTGCCGGCGTGAGTGGGAACTCGCCCTCGCGCATGCCATGGACATTGACTGCGCACGGTCTGGAATGCCCTTTCATTGCATTGAAGTGGCACTCGCCGCAGCCGATGCACGGGTTGATATCATCCAGTTTCCCGTTCTTGACCTTGTTCGCCCAGTGCGGATCTGCGATGAGACCGTGGCCAATCGCAACCAGATCAATCAAACCGTCCGCAATGGCCTTTTCCGCAACATCAGGGTGGTTGAGCTTCCCGTGTGCCATGAGGGGAAGATCACCAATCATTTCTCTTACTTTCGGGGCGGCGTCGAGGTCAAAGCCGACGGGCTGGTAGACGGAGCTAACCATTCTCCAACGGCACGAATATGCACCGCGTCCAAAGTGGATCATGTCCACAAGGCCGGAGTCGGCAAGATACTTTGCAATTGCAAGGCCCTCCTCAATCGGGCGCTCATCGTCGTCAACGCTGTCGAGCGTCATTTTGATTGCGATCGGATAGTCCTTTCCGCATGCCTTGCGAACTTCCTCGACGATCTCTCTGAGGAAGCGCTGGCGGTTTTCGAAGCTTCCGCCATATTCATCTGTGCGGTGGTTCCACTTCGCGGAGGTGAACTGGTCGATCAGGTAGCCGCCGTATGCATGGATCTCAATGATGTCAACGCCTGCATTTTTTGCAAGCTTTGCTGATTCACCCATTGCTTTTACGAGACTTTTCACGCCCTCGGTAGGCAGTTCGCGGCAGATGAGAGAGGGCACATAGTAGTTGGGGACGGGGCTTGCGGAGTAGGGCGGCGTGTGCGGATCGATCCAGTTCATGCGGCCAATGCCGGGTGAGAGCTGGATGCCGAACTTCGCGCCGTAAAAATGAACACGTTCAGCCACCAGATGGAGCATATAGACATCCTTCGTGTTTGTGAGCTTCTGACAGGGAGCCGGCTCGAACTCAGTAGAGGCGACAACAGCGCCGGTCAGCACAAGACCGCAGCCGCCTTTTGCTCGCTCGCCGTAGTACTTCACGTCCCGCATGTTAAAGGCGTTGGTAGTATCGGTTGTCGTGCCCATGGGGGCCATAACGATGCGATTTTTCAGTGTCATGCTGCCGATCTGGATTGGCTCAAACAACTTGTTCATAAAAACTCCTCCAATGAAATGTTTCGTGTCTCCGGATTTCTGTTGCACGCTATGGTTGCTTTTTTCTGCATGCGGGTATAAAATAAAAGCAATATGGGGCCGCGGAGCAAACTAAATAGGTATAAGATACTAGTAAAATTGTTCTACGGGTTTATTATAGTACACCGCGGTCACACGCACATTCTATTCTTTTGTGAGAAATATGTCAATTGTGAGAACGTCACAAAATTATCGAGCACTTATTGTCGGAAGTGTCTGTTTTGGAGGGAAATGCAAGCATGCAGCCCAGTAGTACAAAAGAGAGAATTCAGGAGCAGGCGATCAAATTATTTAAGGAATATAGCTATGATCAGGTTACCGTGATGCAGATCTGTAAGGCCGCAGGTATCACGAAGCGCACATTCTATTATCATTTTTCTTCGAAAGATGAGATTGTGGACGAACTCATCGGCCGTATCGGTGAAAAAGTGGATCAGCTCGTGGATGTTATGTTGCAGCGCGAGTCGAATCTCGCTTTTCTTTGGGCAATGTTACGGGAATATGCAGTGGATGCCGAGGAAAATGGCCCTGCCATTACTGCGCAGATCTATATCAATATTCTGCAAAAGGATGAGGATAATGATTTTCCGCAGGGTATGGTACTGTTTCGCGCGGTCGTGCAGACAATTACGAAAGCACAGCTTGCAGATGAGGTCGGCAATATGCAGCCTGCGGAGGAAATTGCGTATGCGCTTTACCATGGTCTGCGCAGCGTGGCATACACGTGGTCCAGCTGCGGAGGTAGTTTTTCTCTCATAGGTGGGTATAAGCGGATTTTTCAAGTGATCCTTGTGCCGAAGCTCCCCAAAGAGCAAGTATTTGGCACGGACGCGTGACCTTTGAACGGCATGATTGGAGCGACAACCACTGAAATTGCATGTTTGATTATTCTTTCTGAGATTTTTATCTCGGCCGGGAACGACGACTGGACGATGCGAAAATGTTTGTCTAATGCGAAATTGCTATCAAAATGACCTCTCTTTGCTTGAAATCTCAGGCAGAAAGAGGTCTTTATGTTTTTGATATTATGATGAATATTTTGTGAACTTTTAGGTTGTAAATCGTAAAATGATGTGCTAGGATACAACCATGGGGGCGATGCTTTCGCTCAAAGATATCAACGGAGGAAAATGAGATGAAATACTGCAGTCAATGCGGAAAAGAGTTGGTAGACGAAGCGGTCGTGTGCCCGAACTGCGGCTGCGCGGTGCAGACGCCGGTAAGCCAGCAGGAGGATAAACCGTCGACAGGTTTGAACATACTGGCGTTTTTGTTCCCGCTGGTCGGTCTGATCCTGTACCTGTGCTTCCAGAAGACGACGCCGGTGCGCGCCAAAGCGATCGGCAAATGGGCGCTGATTGGCTTTATCGTCGGCGTTGCGCTCTCGATCCTGAGCGGGGTTCTGGGTGCCTTAGCTTCGTAAAGCGTGCGTGCGGGTGAAATGCAATCGCTGCATTTCACCCGCATTTTACATATACATGGTTTTGAATTTCACGCAAAAATGCTATTATGACCTCTAAATCACTTTTGGAGGCGATCGTGTGAAGCATCCAAAGCTCTGGGACAGCATTTCGACCATTCTGGTTCTGTTTGGTCTTGGTCTGTACGGCAGCAGCTGCTACTATGGCGTCTGGGCGCTGGTATATGCGGTGCTGGGGTGCGTCGTGTTGGGCGCGCTCATCGCCGTGTGCACACAGCGCTGCCCATTTTGTCACCGTTATCTTGGCAGTATGTTTTTCTCCGGCAAGAAAACATACTGCCCGCATTGCGGCAGCGACGTGCACGCGGACAGAAATGTTTGACAGCGCCGTTATTTTCAGCTATGCTGGCTATGACGATCATGCGAAAGCGGGGATACCATGAAACTTGGCCTGTGCCAGATGCCGGTCACGGCGTCCAAAACGGAGAATTTTGCGACCATGCGCCGCTATGTGCGCGATGCCGCCGCGGCCGGCTGCGATTTGGTCGTGCTGCCGGAGATGTGGTGCTGTCCGTACAGCAACGCGGCATTTGCCAAATACACCGAGCCGCAGGGCGGCGAGACGTGGTGCCTGCTGCGCGGCACGGCGCGCGAATACGGCGTTTGGCTCGTGGCGGGTTCTGTGCCGGAGCGCGACGGGGACGCGATCTACAACACCTGCTACGTGTTTGACCCGCAGGGAACGCAGCGGGCGAAGCATCGCAAGGTACACCTGTTCGATATTGACGTGGCGGGCGGCCAGCGCTTTTTTGAGTCCGACACGCTCTCGCCCGGTCAGCGATACACGCTCGTGGACACGCCGTTCGGAAAACTCGGCGTGGCGATCTGCTTTGACGTGCGCTTTGCCGAGCTCTTTCGTATTCTGGCGATCGAGGGCGCGCGGCTGATCGTGGTGCCGGCGGCGTTCAATATGACGACCGGTCCGGCGCATTGGGAGCTGCTGTTTCGCGCGCGGGCGCTGGACAATCAGTGCTTTGTCGCGGGCTGCGCTCCGGCGCGGGACGAGACGGCGGGCTATGTTTCCTATGCGCACTCGCTCGTGTGCGACCCGTGGGGGCGCGTGCAGGCACAGGCGGAGGCGGCGCCGCAGCTGCTGATCTGTGACATGGACCTTGCGGAGACGGACGCCGTTCGTGCACAGATCCCGGTCCTGAGTGCGCGGCGAACGGACTTGTATCAACTGAAATATGAAAAAGACTCGTGAACTTCACGAGTCTTTTTCTGTAATGTCCGTGACGGTCAATTTTTGTCCAGCCACGGTGAATTTCACCTCATAGCCGCCGAATTCCAGCCCGTAGACGCGGCTGGCGTCCGCCTGATATCGCGGGCGCGGGTCCTGTGCGAGCACGCCGACGAGTGCGTCGCGCTTTTCAACCGGGAAGCGGGCCAGCAGCTCTGGCGGGATATCCACCGTCAGCGCATGCATCTCTATCTGCCCAGTGAAGCCCTCCGTCGCTTCCGGGTGGCAGTCGGCGTAGGGAATATAGGGCTTGATGTCATAGATCGGCGTGCCGTCCATCAGGTCTGCCCCGGCGACGCGGAGCACCGGGCCGTGCGTGTCCAAAAATTCGATCCGTTCCAGACGCACGCACGACAGGCCGATGGGGTTTGGCCGGAACGGGGAGCGCGTGGCGAACACGCCCATGCGCACGTTGCCGCCCAGGCGCGGCGGCCGCACGGTCGGCGACCAGTCGGCGCGCACATTCTCGGAAAATTCCCAGATGAGCCAGATGTGCGAGAACGCTTCCAGCCCGCGCACGGCGTCGCGGCTGCGAAACTCCGGCTCGAACACGATCTCTGCCTGTAAACTCCCGACCACGCCGCTCTGGCGCGGAATGCCGAACTTCGTGGCAAAGTCACTGCGGATGTGGGCGATGGGCTTCATGCGTCCGCCTCCTCCGCCATCTGGCACACGTGGCGCACGCAGCATTGGTCGCACATCGGCTTGCGCGCCGTGCATACGGCGCGGCCGTGCAGCACGAGCCGGTGGCAGAAGTCGGATGATTCCTCCGGCGGCAGGATGGCGCGCAGCGCGCTCTCGATCTTGACGGGGTCTTTCAGCCCGTCCACGAGTCCCATACGGTTCGAGAGCCGGATGCAGTGTGTGTCCACGACCACGGCGGGCTTGTGATACACATCGCCGAGAATGAGGTTGGCCGTCTTGCGCCCGACGCCGGGCAGGGAAGTGAGGGCCTCCATCGTGTCCGGCACGCGGCCGCCGTATTCCGCGGCGAGCTTGCGCGCGCACAGGACGATATCGCGCGCCTTTGCCCGGTAAAAGCCGCAGGAGTGGACATATGGCTCTACGTCCTCTGGCTCGGCGGCGGCAAACGCCTCGAGCGTCGGAAAGCGCGCATACAGCGCCGGCGTGACCTGATTGACGCGCTCGTCGGTGCATTGCGCTGCCAGCCGCACGGCAAACAGCAGTTCATAATCTTTCTGATATTGCAGGGAGCAGTCCGCGGGGTAGGCCTGTGCCAGACAGCGGAGGATCTCCTGTACTTGTTCCGGTGTGCGCATATTGTTCACCTCTCCGGCAGTGTAGCACATTTTGCGCCGCCTGCCAAGTGCGGCGAGTTGCCAAGGCGCGGAAAATGCGGTATAATATCGCCATTGCATCACAGGAGGCGCGCTATGTACAGACCATTGGCGGATGAGATCCGGCCGACGACGCTCGACGAAGTCGTCGGGCAAAAGCATATTCTGGGCCCGAACGGGATGCTCCGCCGCATCGTAGAGTCCGGGGAGATCCCGAACATGGTGTTTTACGGCCCGTCCGGCACCGGCAAGACCACGGTCGCGAGCATCATCGCGGCCAGCACGAACCGCACCCTGCGCCGCCTGAACGCCACGACCGCGAGCATTTCGGACATTCGCAATATCATTGCCGAGCTCGATACCATGCTCACGCCCGGCGGCGTGCTGCTGTATCTCGATGAGATCCAGTATTTTAATAAAAAGCAGCAGCAGTCGCTGCTGGAGTTCATGGAGGACGGCCGCATCACGGTCATCGCCTCCACGACGGAAAACCCGTATTTCTATGTCTATAACGCGGTGCTCAGCCGCAGCACGGTGTTTGAGTTCAAGCAGGTGCCGGCCGCCGAGGTGGAAAAGGCCGTGCTGCGCGCAGTGTCCATTCTCAGCGCGCGGGAAAATGTCACGGCGGATATCGAGCCCGGCACGGCGGGGTACATCGCGTCCGTCTGCGGCGGCGATGTGCGCAAGGCGCTCAATGCGGTCGAGCTGCTCTTTTCGGCGGCGCCGAGAGAGGGGGAAACCATCCGGCTCCTGCGCGCGGATGCCGAGAACATCACGCAGCGCAGTGCCATGCACTATGACCGCGCGGGCGACGATCACTATGACGTCGTGTCCGCGCTCATGAAGTCGCTGCGCGGCTCGGATCCGGACGCGGCGCTGCACTATCTGGCACGTCTGCTCGAGGCCGGCGACCTGATCGGCGCCTGCCGGCGCATCCTGTGTTCGGCGAGTGAGGACATCGGCCTCGCCTATCCGCAGGCAGCCATGATCGTCAAGTCCTGCGTGGACAGCGCGCTGCAGCTCGGCCTGCCGGAGGCACGGCTGCCGTTGGCGGAGGCGGTGCTGCTGCTGGCCACAGCGCCGAAGTCCAACTCCGTCGTCATGTCCATCGATGCGGCCATTGCGGACGTCCGGGCAGGGAAGGCGGGCCCCATCCCGCGTGAGCTGCAGAACGTCCACGCCGACGGCACGGGCTTCGAGCGTGAACAGGGCTACAAGTATCCGCACGGCTACCCGGGCCATTGGGTGCAGCAGCAGTACCTGCCTGATGAGCTGAAGGGAAAGCATTACTACGAGTACGGCGACAACAAGACCGAACAGGCTGCGCGCGCCTATTGGCAGCGCATCAAGGGGGAGTGAGCGATGGACATTCAGGTCGGCGACATTCTGACGATGAAAAAACAGCACCCCTGCGGCGAGAAACGCTGGGAGGTGCTGCGCATCGGAGCGGACTTCAAGCTCCGCTGCCTCGGCTGCGGGCGTGAGGTCATGGGCCCGCGCGCGAAGTTTGAGAAAATGGTCCGGCAGATCGACCGGAAAGAAGAATAAAAAAACCGGAGGACACGTCCTCCGGTTTTCCTATTATCTGTGGATGCCCTGGAAAAACAGTGCCACGGTGCCGGGTCCGACGTGCGAGCCGGTGACGGGCTCATAGCACACGGTCAGGCACTCGCCCGTGAAACCGCGCTGACGTAGCGCGTCGAGCAGGAACTGCGCGCCGGCTGCATCGTCTGCGTGCGCGATGCCGATCTCCTCGGTCTTATCGGCGACGAGCTTCTCGTAAAAGTCCGCCAGCGCGGTGAGCGACTGCTTGCGGCCGCGCGTCTTGCCGCACTGGACGATCTTGCCCTCGTCATCGCCGCGCAGCAGCGGCTTGATCTTGAGCACGGTGCCGACGATGGCCGCAGCCTTGCTCACGCGGCCGCCGCGCTCCAGATAGGCGAGGTCGTCGACCGTGAAGTACTGGCACATGGTGCGGCGGCGTTGGGAGATCTGCTCCACGATGAGCGAGAAGGGCGCGCCGTTTTCGAGCATACGCGCGGCCTCAAGCACCAGCAGCCCCTCGCCGAGCGAGGCAGCATAGGTGTCAATGGCGGCAATCTTCCGCTCCGGGAATTCTTCCTGCAGCTCCTCCACGGCCATGGCGGCCGCGTGTGCCGTGCCGCTGATGCCGCCGGACATGCCAATATAAATCACGTCGTTTCCATCAGCCAGTGCTTCATGCAGCGGCTCCAGAAAAGCGGCGAGGTTAATCATAGCCGTGGACACGGGCGTGCCGCTGCGCATGGCGTCATAGTAGGCTTTCCCGTCGAAATCAACAGCAGGATCCTGATGCGCTTCAACGCCATCGACGAAGTACGTCAGTGGGATGACGCGCAGGGAATATTTCTGAATGTAAGCAGCCGGCAGGTTTGCCGACGTGTCGGTGAAGATCTGGATCATGAGAGTGCTCCTTTGCTTGCTCAAAGTGCTACACGGTGTGTGCCCTTTATCCGTACACCCGCTGGCACGCAAATACAAGCTACTGTCATTTTTCCCTGTCTACGTTCCATTTTTACGGTCTCTACCGAAAAAAATGCGGTTCTACACGGCCGTAGAGGCACTCTACTCCTGTAAAACGAAGATTTTCGCTGCTGATTTTCCGTGAAAAGGGAAAATGCACAGAAAAAATCCCGCGGCTCTGTTCAGAACCGCGGGATAGATGTCAGAAGTAAAACTTACTTGATGAGCTTCGCGACTTCCTCGGCGAGGTCGTCCTGACGCTTCTCAATGCCTTCGCCCTTCTCAAAGCGGGTGTAGTTCACGAGCTTGATGGAGGCGCCGACCTGCTTGGCGACGGCGGCGATGTGCTCCTCAACGGAGACTTTGTCGTCCTTGACAAACGGCTGCTGCAGCAGGCAGATCTCCTTGAAGTACTTGCCGATGCCGCCCATGACGATCTTCTCGATGATGGCGTCGGGCTTCTTGGCGTTCTTCGGATCTTCCTTGGCCTGTGCCAGGCGGATCTCCTTTTCCTTCTCGATGAACTCGGCGGAAACGTCGCTCTTATCCTTGTAGGTCGGGTTCAGAGCCGCGATCTGCATGGCGATGTCCTTGCCCAGCTCGACGACGGCAGCGTCGGTGGACTCGGTCTCAAGGTTGACAAGCACGGCGATGCGGCCGCCCATGTGGACATAGGGGACGTTCAGGCCGGTGTCGTAGCGCGCAAAGCGGCGGACCTTGATGTTCTCGCCGATGACGAGGACCTTATCGTTCTGCTCCTCGAGCACGGTCTTGCCGTTGCCGTAAGCGCAGGCGTACAGCGCGTCGAGATCGGCCGGGTTCTCCTTGGCGACGACAGCGGCGACGCCCTTAACGTAGTCGACGAACAGATCGTTCTTGGCCACGAAGTCGGACTCCGCATTGACCTCGACGATCACGCCAATGCCATCGACGACGGCGGCGTAAGCCATGCCTTCGGCGGCGATGCGGCCGGCCTTCTTCTGAGCGGCGGCGAGGCCCTTCTCACGGAGCCATTCCACAGCCTTATCGATATCGCCGTCAGCAGCGGTGAGGGCCTTTTTGCAGTCCATCATGCCAACGCCGGTCATTTCACGCAGATTTTTCACATCAGCAGCAGAAAATGCCATAATTCTTTCTCCTTTATTGTTTTTATCAGAAGGGCGGGTACGCGGCCCGCCCTTGCAGTTTTCAATTACTCTTCGACCTTCTGGGCCTCTTCCTCGGAAGCGGCTTCCTCAGCGTCGACGCCCTGACGGCCTTCCTGCACGGCGTTGGCCATGGTGGAAGCGATCAGGCGGATGGCGCGGATGGCGTCATCGTTCGCGGGGATGACGTAGTCGATCTCGTCCGGGTCGCAGTTGGTGTCGACGATGGCGACGATCGGGATGTGCAGCTTGCGGGCCTCAGCGATGGCGTTGTGCTCCTTGCGGGGGTCAACGACGAACAGCGCGCCGGGGAGCTTCTTCATTTCCTTGACGCCGCCGAGGTACTTCTCGAGCTTCTCCATCTCGCCGAGCAGCTTCATGACTTCCTTCTTCGGGAGCATGTCGAAGGTGCCGTCCTCCTGCATCTTCTTGAGCTGGGCCAGACGGTCGATACGGGTGCGCATGGTCTTGAAGTTGGTGAGCATGCCGCCGAGCCAGCGGGCGTTGACGTAGTACATGCCGACGCGGGAAGCCTCTTCCTTCACGGCGTCCGCAGCCTGCTTCTTGGTGCCGACGAAGAGGATGGTCTGGCCATTCTCCGCGAGGGTGCGTACGAAGTTGTAAGCCTCCTCGAGCTTTTTGACGGTCTTCTGCAGGTCAATGATGTAGATGCCATTGCGCTCGCAGTAGATGTACTCCGCCATTTTCGGGTTCCATCTGCGGGTCTGGTGACCGAAGTGGACACCGGCCTCGAGAAGCTGTTTCATAGATACGACTGCCATAGTTTTTTGTTTCCTCCTTTAATTAGTTGCTACCTCCGGAGGCGTCAGCTGTGCCCGACCAGGCCAAAGCCACATGGTCGCACATCGACCCCCGTGCGTAATGCTCTGGTATTATACCAGAGAAATCCGGGCAATGCAAGAGGATTTGCCCGGATTTTTGGTGTTTTTTCGGCACGTCAGAGATAATTCTGCCGTTTCTCCCGCCGGCGGCGCGGCTGCTGCGCCGCGACCTCGGCGAGAATGATATCTTCGCCCAATCTGGAGATGGATTCCCACGGCAGAATGTAATCGTCATCGCCGCTGAGCAGACCGCCGAGCTTCTTCTGCCCCGGCACGATCAGGGACACGATCTTGCCCTCTTCCAGGTCGATCTCCGCGTCGCAGACATAGCCGAGCCGCTGCCCGGTGGTCAGGTCGATGACTTCCTTATATCGCAGATCGGATAAACAGCATTTCATGGTAACCCCTCCGCAGCGTTTTGGTACCAGTCTATGGCGCCGGACGGCGGCTTATGAGGGGAAGATGTTCCTGCGGATCTTGCCGAGCGCATTTTTCTCCAGCCGGGACACCTGCGCCTGACTGATGCCGATCTCGCCGGCGACCTCCATCTGTGTCTTGCCGGCGTAAAAACGCAGGGAGAGGATCTTCTTCTCACGCTCGTTGAGGTCGGAGATGGCGTTCGAGAGCGCCAGATGCTCCAGCCACTGCTCGTCCGTGTTTTTCGTGTCGCCGACCTGATCCATCACGCAGATGCTCTCGCCGTTATCGGTGTAGATCGGCTCATAGAGCGAGATCGGGTCACTGATCGCGTCGAGCGCAAACACGACGTCCCGGCGTGGGATGTCCAGTTCCTTTGCGATCTCGTCGAGCGTCGGCTCGCGGCCGGAGGCGGCGGTCAGGCGCTCTTTTGCCTGCAGAACTTTGTAAGCGGTGTCGCGTGTGGAGCGGCTGACGCGGATGGGGCTGTTGTCGCGCAGGTAGCGCCGGATTTCCCCGGAAATCATGGGCACGCCGTAGGTGGAAAAACGTACGTCGTGGTTTTCGGCGTCAAAATTATCGATGGCCTTGATCAGTCCGATGCAGCCGACCTGAAACAGGTCGTCCACGTTCTCGCCGCGGCCGATAAATTTCTGGATCACAGACAGCACCAGCCGGAGGTTGCCGGCAATGAGCTGCTCGCGTGCGTCGGTGTCGCCGTGCTTTGCGCGGATGAGCAGTGCCCGGCAGGCGTCACTGCTCAGGACCTTCAGGTCGGCCGTGTTGACACCGCAGATCTCGACTTTTCCAAGCATAAAAAATTCCTCCCATCCGGTACACCGTAGTGTTTCCGGGTGGAAGGAATTTGATACATCGGCAGATTACTGCTCGATTGCCTCGTTCTCTTTCTTCTTTGCAAAGACCTTCTGCAGCCAATCCTTGCCGTCCACATAGCGGGAGACGATAAAGGACACGACATAGTCGCCGGCGGAGTTGACCATGGTTGCCGGAGGATCGACGAGGTTGCCGATCGCCAGCGCAATCGGATAGGCAACGGCCAGCTGGTCGGGGAAGAAGATGGTGCAGACCACCAGCTCGCCGGTACCGCCGCCGCCGGGGATACCGCTCATGGCAACGGAGGAGAACACCGCCACGATGATGGCCAGGATGGCCTTTTCCGTCGTGAAGTCCAGTCCGAACACGCCGAACAGGAACGCGACCTTGATGATGGCGCTCATGGCCGAGCCGTCCATGTGCATGGTGGCGCCCATGGGCAGCACGATGTCCGTGACGTCCTTGCTGATGCCGGTCTCATCGGCAACTTCCATGTTCGTCGGGATGGTCGCAACGGACGAGCAGGTGCCGAACGACACCGCCGCCGGGCGGAACAGCTTGGAGAACATGATCTTCGCGCCGCCCTTGCCGCCGCCGAACTGGGCGTAAATGGGGAAGAACACGAACATGTACACGAAGCTCATGACGTAGTAGATAATGAGCGTGCGGCTGTAGTCGGCGACCAGCTCCGGGCCGTAAGTAGACACCAGATTGGCAAAGAAGCCGAAGAAGCCGATCGGGGCGTAGTAGGTGATGAGCTTCACGGTCTTCATGATGCAGCTCGTGATATCCTCGAGCAGCTGCGCGGTCTTTGTCTCGGGGCCGCCGTTCATCTGGACGCCGAAGCCGAACAGCACCGCCGCAACGATCAGCGGCAGGATGGCCTTACGGCTCAGCAGCTCCATGAAGTCGGGCTTGGTAAAGAAGTTGACGATCATGTCGCCGAAGCCCAGCGTATCGCCGATCTCGCCTTCCGTGATGGTGTAGTGACCATCCACGAGCGGGAAGATGCGGCAGACGATGTACATGATGACACCAGCGATAGCGGCAGTGACCAGGAACGTTGCGATGGTCACACCCATGATCTTACCGGCGCGCTTGACACTTTTCATATTGGCGATGGCGGAGGCGATGGAGCAGAACACCATCGGCACCACCACACAGAACATCATGTTGATGAACAGGGTACCCAGGAATTCGATCTTTTTGCCGAAGTCCGGGGCAAATGCGCCCACGAGACAGCCGGCGACGATGCCGGTGAGCATGAAGATCAGGAATCCGTAAGTCTTAAAGAAAGACTTGGAACCGTTTGCCTTGGCCATAAATGCAACACTCCCAGTGTGTAGATTGCGCCGTAACAGCGCTTTGGTGACAGTATATACAATTCTCGGTTGCAATAATTGTACAATAATGCTATCATTCATTGCAAAAGATGCTTTTTTCGGAGGCGAGCCATGCAGCAGACCGATTATGAGCGCAGGGGATACCTGCACGAAGATTTCCGCCTGTTCCACCTGAGCAGCGCACTGGCGGAGGACACGGCGTTCCACTATCACGAATTTCATAAGCTGGTGTTCTTTCTGGCCGGGCGCGGGAACTACATCGTCGAGGGGCGCACGCACGTGCTGCGGCCGTATGACGTGGTGCTCGTGCGGCAGGGCGCGATCCACAAGGCGCAGATCGACCCAAGTCAGCGCTACGAGCGCGTGATCCTCTACATATCGCCGGAGTTTCTCCGCGCACAGTCCACGGCCGGCTCCCGGCTGGATGCCTGTTTCCGTCTGCCGGCAGATGGGCAGAGCTTTGTCCTGCGGCCGGAGGCCGGGCGGCGTGCGGCGCTGCTGCGCACGCTCGACGCGCTCGAAGCGGAGGAGCGGAGCACGGCCTACGGGCATGACCTGCTCGCGCGGGCGCAGATGCTGCAGCTGCTGGTCATGCTCGGCCGCGGGCTGGATGACGACGGAGTGAACTATGCCCCGTCCGAGCACTGCAACGAAAAAACGGCGGCCATTCTCGAATATCTCAACACGCACCTGACCGAGGATGTCAGCATCGACGCGCTGGCAGATACGTTTTACCTCAGCAAATACTATATGATGCGCATGTTTCGCGCCGAGACCGGCTTCACCATCCATGGTTATCTCACGGATAAACGCCTGCGTGTGGCGCGCGATCTCATCGCACAGGGCATGCGCACGACAGACGCCTGCTTTCAGTGCGGCTATCATGACTATTCTGCGTTCTCGCGGGCGTACAAGAAACGGTTTCAGGTCAGCCCGCGGGAAGATTTAACGAAAGGAGCGCGGTGACTATGCAGCTGCATCCGCAATATTATTACCAGCAGCTCCCGCCGCAGGAGCGCGCGGCCTATCACGGCATGCTGACCTGCCTGCAGGCGCTTGCGCCGTCGGCGCGCATCCCGCGCCTGCCGATGGAAACGCTCAGCACGCTCTTTTTCCAGCTCCGGCTGGATCATCCGGAGATCTTTTATGCCGTCGGTTTTTCGTGCCGCGCGGTGCCGGAAGCGGCGTTTGTGGAGTTCTGTCCGGAGTACCGGTTTGAGAAAAAGCGCATCCGGGAGCACCGGCAGGCGATCGAGGCGCGTGTGACGCGCCTGCTGCGGCCGCTGCGCAGTCTGCCGCCGGTGGAGCAGGAGCGTGCTATCCATGATTTCATTGTGGAAAACGTCCGCTATGACAAGCTCGAAAAGCCGTATTCGCACGAGGTCATCGGCCCGCTGACCAACGGCGTCGGCGTGTGCGAGGGCATGGCCAAGACGGTCAAGCTGCTGTGTGACGGGCTCGGTCTGCCGTGTATAATCGCCGTCAGCGATCGGGACCGCGCCAACGGCGAGCGCTACCTGCACGCATGGAACATCGTCCAGCTCGGCGGGCAGTGCTATCATCTGGACGCCACGTTTGACAATTCCCTCAGTAAATACGGCCCACGCTACGACTATTTCAATCTCGACGACACAAAGATTTTCCGCGACCACCGGCCGCTGCTGTATCCGGCCCCGGCCTGCACGGACGGTGGACAGTTTTACTATAAGTTGCAGCACCTGTCCTGGACGAAGCCGGAGGAGGTCGCGCGCAGGGTCGATCAGGCGCTGCGCAAGAAGCAGCCGGGGCTGGTGTTCCACTGGCGCGGCGGCTATCTGACGCGCGAGGTGCTGGCGGAGCTGTGCGCGAAGATCGACGCGGCGGCACAGGCACGCGGCCGCGCGGCGGCCATCTCGGTCAACTGGCCGCAGGCGGTGCTGCAGGTACGCTTTGTCGATGCGGCCCAACCGGTGGAAACGGAGACGCTCGAGGACATCTGAGACCTCTTCGTTCCGGGCAAAATGACGGAGCGGGAGGGAGATCCTGTCGAGTCTATGCATGGAACGGCGAAAATGCTTTTGCCTTCTTGACACGGCCCCGAGCGGCTCCTAAAATGAGTGCAATTTCAGGTTTCGCAGGGAGGAATTCCAATGAAAAAGCCGTTTGTAACAGCAGCGCAGCTCGAGGACATTGCCGCGCGCTATCCCACACCGTTTCACCTCTATGATGAGCAGGGCATCCGCGAGAACGCCCGCCGCCTGAAAGCCGCTTTTTCGTGGAATCCCGGCTACCGGGAATATTTCGCCGTGAAAGCCACGCCCACGCCCGCCATCCTCAAGATCCTGCAGGAGGAGGGCTGCGGCTGCGACTGCTCGTCGCTCACGGAGCTGATGATGGCCGAGCGCATCGGCTGCACCGGCGAACACATCATGTTCTCGTCCAATGAGACGCCGGCCGAGGATTACCGCCTGGCGGCAAAGCTCGGCGCGACCATCAATCTGGACGACATTACGCACGTGGACTTTCTGGAAAAGACGATCGGCTATATCCCGAAGAAGATCGGCTGCCGCTTCAATCCGGGCGGCACGTTCTCGCTCGGCGAGTCGCGTGAAGGCTTTCAGGTCATGGACAATCCCGGCGACGCCAAGTATGGCATGACGCGCGCGCAGATCACCGAGGCGTTCCGCCTGCTCAAGGCCAAGGGCGCGGAGGAGTTCGGCATCCATGCATTTTTGGCTTCCAACACGCTGTCCAATGAATACTATCCCGCGCTGGCGCGTATTCTCTTCCAGCTCGCGGTCGAGCTGCAGCAGGAGACCGGCTGCCACATCACGTACATCAACCTCTCCGGCGGCGTGGGCATCCCGTACCGGCCGGAGGAGCCGGAAAACGACATTGTCGTCATCGGCGAGGGCGTGCGCAGGGTGTACGAGGAGATCCTCGTCCCGGCCGGCATGGGCGATGTGGCACTGTGCACGGAGCTTGGCCGCTTCATGCTCGCACCATATGGCCATCTCGTGACGCGCGCGATCCACGAAAAGCATATTTACAAGGAGTACATCGGCACGGACGCCTGTGCCTGCGACCTGATGCGCCCGGCCATGTACGGGTCTTACCACCACATCACGGTCATGGGCAAGGAGGACGCGCCCTGCGACCATACGTATGACATCGTCGGCGGTCTGTGCGAGAACAACGACAAGTTTGCCGTTGACCGCGCGCTGCCGCGCATCGACATCGGTGACCTGCTGGTCATTCACGACGCTGGCGCCCACGGCCACGCCATGGGCTATAACTACAATGGTAAGCTCCGCTGCGCGGAGGTGCTGCTGCAGCCGGACGGCTCCACGCGCCTGATCCGCCGCGCCGAGACGCCGGAGGATTACTTCGCCACCATGATCTGGGACGATTGAATGAAAGAAAAAATCCGGGGACCGCTGTCCCCGGATTTTTTTCTGCCTGCTGCGGTCACATCACACGCACGCAGTCGCGCGTGATCTCGCCGAGCGTGTGCACGCCGCACATGGCCATCGTGTCGCGCAGCTCGCTGCCGATCTTTTCGATGTAGGTCGCCACGCCCTGCGCGCCGTCGCCGTAGACCATCGGCACAAACGGGCGGCCGATGAGCACGGCGTCCGCGCCGAGCGCCAGCGCCTTGAACACATCCGTGCCGGTGCGGATACCGCCGTCGACGAAGATCTTCATGCTGCCGCCAACGGCGTCGGCGATCTCCGGCAGCACCTCGGCGCTGGCCGGGGTCTGGCCGAGCACGCGGCCGCCGTGGTTGGACACGATGATCGCTGCGGCGCCCGCCTCAGCGGCCTTCTGCGCGCAGCGCACGGTCATGACGCCCTTGACGATGAACGGCATGCCGGCGTAGCGGATGATCTCCGAGAGCTCCTGCACGGACTTGCTGCCGGCCGGCGGCGTCATATTCTTCAGGAAGGGGAGACCCGCGCCGTCAATATCCATGGCGACGGCTTTGCAGCCGCTGGTTCTGGCCAGATCGAGTTTTTCAAAGACCAGCTCCTGATTCCACGGCTTGATCGTCGGCACGCCGACGCCGCCGGCGGTGCGGATGGCTTCCATCGCGCCCTGGAACACGGCGGCGTCCACGCCGTCGCCGGTGAAGGCGGCGATGCCGCTGTCAGCGCAGGCGTTGACGAGGATACTGTTATACTCACGGTCGGTGTACTTTTCGCCGTAGTGCAGCTTCATCGCGCCGAGCGGGGCCGCGAAAAACGGGTAGCGGTACATGGTGCCGAACAGCTCCACGGCCGTATCGACCGGTTCGTTCGGGCAGATGGTGTCCATGTTGACGCAGATCTTCTGCCAGGCGTCGAAGTTGCGAATAAAACCGTTGCCGGGCGCTTTGGCGCCGGGGCCGGGGACCTGGTTGCCGCAGGCTTTGCCATTGCAGACCGGGCAGGCCTTGCAGTACGGCCCGATGCAGGTGCGTGCGCTGTCGAGAATCTCTTTGTACTCCATGAGGGTACCTCCGTATATCTTTTTCTGTATTGATAGAGTCGTGGTTCAAACGCCGGTGCCGTCAAACGCCGGGATCATGTCGCCGGTCGCGGCATCGAGGTCCTGATAAAAGCCGTCCGTGATCGGGCTGTCGATCAGGTATTGGTACATTTCTTCGTTCAGCTCCGGGGAGATAGGGTGCTGCAGCTCCGGCCACCGTGCCAGATCGCCGACGGGTGTGTACTGGCTCATGAGGCTGAAGAGCACCTGCCCGGGGGCGAACGTCTGCCCGACCCAGTCGATGACGCGGCGGGTGTTTTCCCCCTGCTGCGGCAGGATGAGGTGCCGGATGAGCACGCCGCGCTGTAGCATGCCGTCCTCGTCGAGCCGGAACGGCCCGGTCTGGCGGTACATCTCCAGAATGGCGGCGCGCGCGACCTGCGGATAGTCCGCCGCGGCGGAGTAGCGCGCGGCCGGTTCCGGCAGGGCGTACTTCAGGTCCGGCAGGTATACCTGCACGAGCCCGTCGAGCATATGCAGCGTCTCAACACATTCATAGCCCGAGCTGTTCCACACGACCGGGATGCCGAGCTCCAGCCCGGAGAGCGCCTCGGCGATCTGCCGCGTATAGTGACTGGGCGTGACGAGGTTGATGTTGTGCACGCCCTCATCGCGCAGACGCAAAAAAATGTCGCGAAGCTGCGCGACGGTGATCTCTTTTCCGTGTTCTCCGCGGCTGATGGTGCGGTTCTGGCAGAATACGCACCGCAGGTTGCAGCCCGAGAAGAACACCGCGCCGCTGCCGCGTGTGCCGGAAATGCACGGTTCCTCGCCGAAGTGCGGTGCGGCCCGCGCCACGACCGGCGCGTCCGGCACGGCGCAAAAGCCGAATTGTCCGCCTGCGCGGTCGACGCCGCAGCCGCGCGGACAGATGGAGCAAAGTTGTGTCATAATGCCTCCCGCGCATAGGATCTTGCGCGAAATCAATGGATTCTGTGGATATTATAAAGTTTTTTCATCCATTTCGCAATGGTCTTAGGCATGTTTCACGAAAAGTTCAGAAATGCAGCGCTTTCCAGTGGTAGCTTTATTTAAAAGGGAGATTGCAAAAAAAGCGGCTTCGGGATAAAATAAGAAATGATAAAATAGAAAAAATATGTATGAGGAAAGCACTATGGTAGACATCGTTTTGGTGGAGCCGGAGATCCCAAACAACACCGGCGCCATCGCCCGCACCTGTGCCTGCACGGGCTCGCGGCTGCATCTGGTCAAACCGCTCGGGTTTGACATTTCCGACCGCGCGGTCAAGCGCGCCGGACTCGACTACTGGCATCTGGTCGACATCTCGGTCTATGAGAACATCGACGAGTATTTTGCCAAAAACGGCGATGAGAATCTCTGGCTGCTCACGACGAAGGCAAGCGTGAGCTATGTGGACGCCGATCTCTCGACGCCGAACGTGACGCTCATGTTCGGCAAGGAGACAAAGGGCCTGCCGGAGTGGCTGCGCGAGCGCTATGCCGATCATTGCCTGCGCATCCCCATGCGCGCGGAGGCGCGCAGCCTGAATCTGTCCAACACTGCAGCGATTTTGTGCTATGAGGCGCTGCGCCAGCAGAACATGCTCGGGCAGATCGATCTGAATGTCTGAATACCATATCACACGCCTGTGTGAAATCACAAAACAGGAGGAAGCAAGATGAACTACAACAAAATGACCGTCAGGGACGTCCCGCTTTCCGGAAAAAAAGTGCTCCTGCGCTGCGACTTCAATGTCCCGCAGGACAAAACGACCGGCGAGATCACGAGCGATAAGCGCATCGTGGCCGCGCTGCCGACCATCCGCTATCTGCTCGACAACGGCGCCGCCGTGATCGCCTGCTCGCACCTCGGCAAGCCGAAGGGCACGTGGAAAGAGAGCCTCACGCTCGCTCCGGTGGCCAAGCGCCTGTCGGAGCTGCTGGGCATGGAAGTTATCTTTGCCAAGGACATCGTCGGCGAGGATGCTAAGGCCAAGGCGGCCGCGCTGCAGCCGGGCCAGCTCCTGCTGCTGGAGAATCTGCGCTTCGATCCCCGCGAGGAGAAAAATGACCCCGAATTTGCCAAGGAGCTTGCCTCCATGGCGGAGCTCTATGTCTCCGATGCGTTCGGCACGGTGCACCGTGCGCACGCTTCCACCGCCGGTGTCGCGGCGTATCTGCCCGCGTATGCCGGACTGCTGATCGAGAAAGAGCTGTCCGTCATGGGCAAGGCGCTCGAGGATCCGAAGCGCCCGTTTGTGGCCATCCTCGGCGGTGCAAAGGTGTCCGATAAGATTGGCGTCATCAATAACCTGCTCGAAAAGGCCGACACGATCATCATCGGCGGCGGCATGGCCTACACGTTTGTCAAGGCGCAGGGCGGTGAGATCGGCACGTCTCTGCTCGAGGCCGACAAGATGGACTATGCGCTCGAGATGATCCAGAAGGCGAAGGATCGCGGCGTGAAGCTGCTGCTGCCCATCGACACCATGGCCGGCGATCAGTTTGCCGCTGATTGTGCGCGCAAGGTCGTGCCGACCAAGGCCATCCCGGCTGACTGGATGGGTCTGGACATCGGCCCTGAGACGATCAAGCAGTTCACGGATGCCATCAAGGGCGCCGGCACGGTCGTCTGGAACGGACCGATGGGCGTGTTCGAGTTCCCGGCCTTTGCCACGGGCACGGAATCCGTCGCGGCGGCGCTTGCGGAGTCCGGCGCTGTCACGATCGTCGGCGGCGGCGATTCGGCGGCCGCGGTCGAGAAGCTCGGTTTCGCCGATAAGATGACGCACATCTCCACCGGCGGTGGTGCTTCGCTGGAGTTCCTTGAAGGCAAGGAACTGCCGGGCGTTGCGTGCCTGCTGGATAAGTAAGCGCTGGAAAGGAAATTAGGATATGAATATCAAAGAGAGAAAAGCAATCATTGCCGGCAACTGGAAGCTCAATAAGCGTGTGTCCGAGATCCCGGCCTTCACGCAGGAGCTGCAGGCCAATCTTCCCGCTGAGCGCTGCTGCGACGTGGTCATCTGCGCGCCGTATCCGCTCGTTGCCGCGCTGGAGATGGCGGGACAGGGCTGCCGCCTCGGTGTCGGCGCACAGGACGTGTCCGAACACCAGCACGGCGCGTTCACCGGCGAGGTGTCCGCCGAGCAGCTCAGCGACCTCGGCGCGCAGTACTGCATCGTCGGCCACAGTGAGCGCCGCAGCTACCACGGCGAGACCGACCTGCAGGTCAATGCCAAGACGAAGATCCTGCTCGAAAACAGCATCACGCCGATCATCTGCGTCGGCGAGAGCCTTGCGCAGCGCGAGCATGACCTGACCGAGACGTATGTCGCCTATCAGGTTGCGGCGGCCTTCTCCGGTCTCACGGCCGAGCAGGCCATGCACTGCGTCATCGCCTATGAGCCCCTGTGGGCCATCGGCACCGGCAACACCGCTACGAGCGCGCAGGCGCAGGAAGTCTGTGCGTCGATTCGCGCCACGCTCGGCAAGCTCTATGACCTCGAAACGGCCAAGACGATCAGCATCCTTTACGGCGGCTCCATGAACGCGGGCAACGCGGCCGAGCTGCTGGCTCAGCCGGATATCGACGGCGGCCTGATCGGCGGCGCGTCGCTCAAGCCGGTCGATTTCTCGAAGATCATTGCCGCGACGGCGCAGGGAGCCTGCGAATGAGCAACGGGAAAGTCGCACTCATCATCCTCGACGGCTACGGCATCGGCGAGCCGAACGACGGCAACGCCATTTACACGGCAAAAACGCCGGTCATGGACGGCCTCCTGCAGCGCTGGCCGCACACGAAGCTGTCCGCCTCCGGGCTGGATGTCGGCCTGCCGGACGGCCAGATGGGCAACAGCGAGGTCGGCCACACGAACATCGGCTCCGGCCGCGTTGTGTTTCAGGATCTGCCGCGCATCACAAAGGCCATTGAGGACGGGACGTTTTTTGAGAATCCTGTCTATGGAGCTGCCCTTGATAACGCAGCGAGCGGCAAGGCCCTGCACATCCTTGGCCTGCTGTCCGACGGTGGTGTGCACAGCCACATCCGGCACATTCTTGCCATGGTGAAAATGGCGCATGACCGCGGCATCGCGCGCGTGTACCTGCACTGCTTCCTCGACGGGCGCGACGTTGCCCCCACGAGCGGCGCGGGCTATGTCCGGCAGCTGCGCGACTACTGTGCCGAGCTCGGCACCGGCAAGATCGCGACGCTGCAGGGCCGCTTCTACGGCATGGACCGCGACAAGCGCTGGGACCGCATCGAGGCCAGCTACAACGCCATGGTCTGCGGCGAGGGTATACAGGATCCCGACCCCGTCCACGCGATGGAGGCCAGCTACACCGCCGGTGTGACGGATGAATTCGTCAAACCCATTGTCTGCGTTCCGGATGGGCGCATTCAGTCCGGTGACAGCGTGATTTTCATGAATTTCCGCCCCGATCGCGCCCGGGAAATGACCTACGCGCTCACGCAGCCGGACTTTGACGGCTTCGCGCGCAAGACCGTTGCGGAAAATCTGCACTACGTCTGCACGACGCGCTACGACGAGAAGCTCACCGACCTTCCGGTCGCGTTTCCGCCCGAGGAGCTGCACGATACGCTCGGCGAGATCGTCAGCGCCCACGGCCTGCGCCAGCTGCGCATCGCGGAAACGGAGAAATATGCACACGTCACGTTCTTCTTCAACGGCGGTACGGAGACACAGTACCCCGGTGAGGACCGCGTGCTCATCCCGTCGCCGCGTGAGTATCCGACCTATGACCTCATCCCCGAGATGAGCGCTGTCAAGGTCAAGGACGAGCTTGTTGAGCGCATCCGCACCGGTACATATGACATGATCGTCTGCAACTTTGCCAACTGCGACATGGTCGGCCACACGGGCGTGATGTCGGCCGCCATTCAGGCGGTCGAGTGCGTGGACCGCTGCCTCGGCGAGGTCGTCGCGGCGGCGCAGGAGATGGGCTATACGCTGCTCGTCACCGCCGACCACGGCAATGCCGACCGCATGGTCGAGCCGGACGGTTCGCCGAACACGGCGCACACGACGAATCTCGTGCCGCTGGTGCTCGTCGGCAGAGATCTGCCGCTGCGCCCGCGCGGCCGCCTTTCCGATATCGCACCCACCATGCTCGAGCTCATGCACATCGAGCCCAAACCCGCAATGACAGGCGAGAGCCTTATCGAAAAATCATAAAGGAGTATGAACATGAAGGACTATTTTGAAATTGTAGACGTCAGCGCCAGAGAAATTCTCGACTCCCGCGGCAACCCGACCGTGGAAGTGGAAGTCACGCTCGACGACGGCACCGTCGGCCGCGCGGCCGTTCCGTCCGGCGCTTCCACCGGCATCTACGAGGCCTGCGAGCTGCGCGACGGCGACAAGAGCCGTTACCTCGGCAAGGGCGTGCTCAAGGCTGTGGAGAACGTGAACGTCGAGATCGCAGAGGCGCTGCAGGGCATGAACGTCCTCGATCAGACCTCGATCGACAAGCTCCTCATCGAGCTCGACGGCACGCCGAACAAGACCCGCCTCGGCGCCAACGCCATCCTCGGCGTGTCCCTCGCGTGCGCGAAGGCCGGCGCGCTGGCGACCGGCCAGAGCCTGTATAACTACATCGGCGGCTGCAATGCCAAGACCCTCCCGGTGCCGATGATGAACGTGCTCAACGGCGGCGCGCACGCCACCGGCAGCAACGTCGATATTCAGGAGTTTATGATCATGCCTGTCGGCGCCAAGAGCTTCTCCGAGGCGCTGCGCATGTGCTCGGAAGTGTTCCATGTGCTCAAGAAGGTCGTCCCGGCCTCCGGTGTGGGCGATGAGGGCGGCTATGCGCCGAACCTCGACAGCGACGAGGACGCGCTCAAGGCGCTCGTCAAGGCCATCGAGCTGGCCGGCTACAAACCGTATGACGATTTCATGATCGCCATCGACAGTGCCTGCTCCGAGTGGTTCAACGCCGAGGACGGCTGCTATCATCTGCCGAAGCGCGGCATCGTCATGACCCGTGAGCAGATGGTCGACATGTATGCCGACTTCGTGGAGAAATACCCGATCATCTCCCTCGAGGACGGCATGGCCGAGGATGACTGGGAAGGCTGGCAGATGCTCATGGACCGTCTCGGCAAGAAAATCCAGCTCGTCGGCGACGATCTGTTTGTCACGAATGTCCAGCGCATCAAGAAGGGCATCGAGCTCGGCGCTGCCAATGCCGTGCTCATCAAGCTCAACCAGATCGGCACCCTGACCGAGACGCTCGACGCCATCCAGATGGCGCACCGCGCCGGCTGGACGGCCGTTGTTTCGCACCGCTCCGGCGAGACGGAGGACACCACGATCGCAGATATCTCCGTCGCCGTCAATGCTGGCCAGATCAAGACCGGCGCGCCGAGCCGCACCGACCGCGTGGCGAAGTACAACCAGCTCCTGCGCATCGAGGACGAGCTGTTTGACGTGGCGCAGTATCCCGGCAAGGATGCATTCTTCAGCATCAAAAAGTAATTTTCCCCAACCGGTATAAAAGGTGTTTGCGTGGGTGACAATACCCATGCAAACACCTTTTTTCTTGGAGGGAAACACGATGGAACCGAACAAGGACAAGAAACCGGAAAAGAAATCCGTACGCTTCATCGAAGGCAAGGGCTTCTACATAGCCCTCGTCCTGTGCGCAGCGGTGATCGGCGTTTCCGCCTGGTCACTGCTGTCGGGTACGAAGACTATGGATGACGGACGCGATCAGAACGCGGTGCTGGAAGTCACGCCCGCGCCGACGATCCCCATACCGGCGACGCCGGCGCCCACGCCGGAGATGACGCCGGAGCCGGAAATTCCGGCCGAGGACGCAGCCGCAACGGCGGCGCAGGACAAGTACGTCTGGCCGGTGGACGGCGCCGTGCTGCGGCCGTATGCCATGACGGCGCTGGCCTATGACGAGACCATGTCGGACTGGCGCACGCACGACGGCATTGACATTGAGGCCAAATACGGCACGGTCGTCTCGGCCATGGCGGCCGGCACGGTCACGAAGGTGTATTATGACGATCTATACGGCACGACCGTCGTGACTGAGCGGGAGGACGGCCTGCAGTGCACGTACGCCAATCTCGAGTCGATCCCGACGGTGAATGTCGGCGATCAGGTCTCGGTGGGGGACACCATCGGCTCGGTCGGTGATTCCGCGGGCTGTGAGTCGGCGCAGGAGAGCCACCTGCATCTGTCGGTTGCGGCCTCCGGCCAGAGCGTGTCGCCGCTGGACTATCTGCCGCAAAAAAATTAAAAATTCGTCGCAAAACTTATTGACAACAGGAGCATTGTTTGGTACAATGCTCCTTGCGTTTGGCAGTTGTCGAGACGCGAACAACATGGCGGCATAGCTCAGTTGGCCAGAGCATTCGGTTCATACCCGAAGTGTCCCCGGTTCGAATCCAGGTGCCGCTACCATGGGGATGCTGCACCCGCAGCATCCCATCTTAGGCCCGTTGGTCAAGTGGTTAAGACACCGCCCTTTCACGGCGGTAACATGGGTTCGAGTCCCGTACGGGTCACCATTTGGAGGCTTAGCTCAGCTGGTTAGAGCGCATGCTTCACACGCATGAGGTCGATGGTTCGAGCCCATTAGTCTCCACCAGCAAAATCCTGTGTTCTTTGAACACAGGATTTTCTTATTTTAGGAGGTGCTTATGAAGCTGATCGCTCTGGATCTGGATGGGACCCTGCTCAATTCGGACAAGGTTGTCTCGCAGCGAAATTTTGCCGCGCTTTCGCGCGCAGCAGAGCAGGGGCACGTGATCGTCCCCGCGACCGGACGCGCCCTCCGGGCGATCCCGGAGCAGGTGATGGCGTTCCCGTTTCTGCGCTACGCTATTACGATCAATGGTGCGAAAGTATCGGACACGCGCAGCGGGGCGGTGCTCCTGCGCGCGGAGATCGCGCTCGACACTTGCTTGCGCCTGCTCGATTTTGCCGCGCGCTATGATGCGATGTATGACTGTTACTGGAACGACACCGGTTGGGTGGACCGGTCGTTTCTGGAGCGGGTGCGCTATTATAATTCCGACGAGGAAGTGGTCGCGCTCCTGCGCCGGACCCGCGCCCCAGTGGATGATCTGAAGGCTTTCCTGCGTGCAAACGATGAACCTGTCCAGAAGGTGCAGCTCTGCTTTCGCGACATGGCCGAGCGCGAGACGGCTCGAACGGAGATCGCGGCGGCGTTCCCGGAGATTCTGGTCACGTCGTCCTTCCGCAACAATCTGGAGCTCAATGCGGCCGATGCGGACAAGGGCAGGGCGCTGCTGGCGCTCGCGCAGCACTTGGGCATCCCGGCTGCGGACACCATCGCCTTCGGCGACAGCTCCAACGACCTGCGCATGCTGCGCGCTGCCGGCACGAGTGTTGCCATGGGGAATGCCGCGCCCGAGGTGCGCGCTGTCTGCGACTGCGTGACCGAAACCAATGATCGCGACGGCGTGGCAGCGTTCCTCCATGCACACGTTCTGCGCTGAAAATGAGAGAAAAAGACCGTGTTCCGGAGAACACGGTCTTTTTTGTGTTGGGAATTACTTTTTGAGGTTGGCCTTGATGACCTCGCCCAGAATGGTCATGCCTTTTTCGATCTTCTCTTCGGGCATGCAGGAGTAGTTCAGGCGGATGCAGTTGTTGTGGCCGGCGTCCGGGAAGAAGCCGTCGCCCGGGACGTAGGCAACGTTGCGCGCCAGGCACTGCTTTGCCATCTCGTTGGTGTTGATGTACTCTGGCAGCTCGACCCAGGTGAACAGGCCGCCGTTGGGGTGCGTGAACTTTGCCTCGGGCGGGAACTCGCGCTCCATGGTCGCTATCATGACGTCGCGGCGCTTTTTGTAGCACGCACGGATGGTGGCAACGTGCTCGTCCAGGTCGAACATGTCGATGAACTTGGAGACAACGAGCTGTGCCTCGGTGGAAGCCTGCAGGGAAGCGGCCTGCGCGAGGAAGTTGTACTTCTGGAGGATCTCGCCGTCGGCGCAGACCCAGCCCAGACGGTAGCCGGGCGCCAGGATCTTGGAGAAGGTGCCGAGGAAGACAACGAGGCCCTTGGTGTCCATGCTCTTGAGCGCGGGCAGGTACTCGCCTTCAAAGCGGAGTTCGCCGTAGGGGTTATCCTCAACGACGGGGATCTCGTACTTATTGATGATGTCCATGAACTGCTTGCGGCGCTCGAGCGGCCAGGTGCGACCGGACGGGTTCTGGAAGTCGGGGATGACGTAGATCATCTTGACGTTCTCGGTCGTGGCAAGCACTTTCTCGAGCTCTTCCATGATCATGCCGTCGCCGTCGGTGGGGATGGCGACAAAGTTCGGCTCGCAGGCCTTGAAAGCGTTCAGAGCGCCGAGGTAGGACGGGCTCTCGATGATGACGACATCGCCCTTGTCGCAGAAAACACGTGCCGAGTAATCCAGACCCTGCTGAGAACCGGAGGTCACGAGGATGTTGTCAGCGCTGGTCTTGATATTGAGCTTCGCTTCCATGCGATCGGCGATCTGCTGACGGAAGTGCTCGAAGCCGTTGGTGCTGGAGTACTGGAGCGCGACCTTGCCCTGTTCATCAAGGACAGCGTCGGTCGCAGCCTTGATCTTGTCAACGGGGAAGAGCTCCGGAGCGGGCATGCCGCCGGCGAACGAAAGCACTTCCGGTTTGTTGGCCAGAGCAAGGAGCTCGCGGATCGCAGAACCCTTCAGCTGACTCATTCTGCTGGAAAACTGTACCATTTCTTAATTTCCTCCTTATTTTGCAGGTAATGATGAACAAAATCATCGATTACATCTCAACTTATTTAAGCACATTTTCATAGGAAAGTAAACCGTTTCCACGAATTCCGGCGAAAATTTTCGTTTTCATAATTTTTAATGCTGTTTTTATTTCTTGACATAGAACAAAAAATTCGATATGATGATGAGGCAAAGGAGTGTTCAGCATGATCGGAACCACGCTCAAAAAATTGCTGGATGAACGCGAGATCAAGGTCAACGAGTTCGCGCGGCAGATCCAGGTGCCCGCGCAGACGCTTTACAGCATCATCCGGCGCGACAATATGAAGATCGATTTTGAACTGCTGCTGCGCATTTGTGATGCGCTGCATGTTCCGTTGGAGACATTCTGCGGCACCGGCAGCACCGACCAGCCGACGCCGGAGGAGTGGGAGACGCTCTGGAAGCTGCGCCGTCTGGACGACCATGGCCGCTTTGTGACCCTGCAGCTGCTCGATGCCGAGTGCGCGCGCCTGCAGGCTGCCGAGCAGCAGCCGGAGCAGAATAAGATCATTCCGCTGTATATGACGCCGGCCGCCGCCGGCTACGCCTCGCCCGCCTTTGGGGACGACTATGAGGATTATGCTGTCGCGGCAGATTCGGAGGCAGATTTCGCGGTCCGCATCGCGGGCGACAGCATGGAGCCGTATATTCATGATGATTCCATCGTGCTCGTCAAGCGTGGTGCTACGATTTGCGACGGGGACATCGGCCTGTTCTTCGTGGACGGCGATATGAAGTGCAAGCAGTATTGCCAGGACTACCTCGGCAATGTCTATCTGTTTTCGCTCAACCGCGCGCGCAAGGACGCGGATGTGACGATCAGCGCCTCGTCCGGCATCACCATTTGCTGCTTTGGGAAGGTGCTGCTCAAGGGCAAGATCCCGCTGCCGCAGGACTGAAGAAGAAACGGCCATCCGCCGATCGGCGGATGGCCGTTTTGCATTTTGCATATCGTTTATGTATCAGCGGTACATGAACGAGTAGTCCACATTCAGGTCGCCGCCGGTCCAGGAGCCGTCGAGCTTGCTGAGCGCACGTGCGTAGCCCTCTTCGTCCTCTTTGTACGGGCGCGGGCGGTAGTCGTTCTTGCTGTCCGTGCTCGACAGGCGGCAGGGGATGAGGTCGTAACCGTCGACGGTCCAGTTGTCGCCGTCTTTTTTCACGGTCACCTGCGCGATCGCCGTGTCCACGTCTCGCGGGGCGGTGTTGCCGCCGAAGCTGAAGTTGCCGAGGCTGTAGAAAATATAGCCGCCGTTGTAGGCTTCCATTTTCTGCAGAACGTGCGGGTGCGTGCCGAAAACGATGTGCGCGCCCGCGTCAATGGCCGCGTGAGCGAAGGATTCCTGATTGGCAGTCACCTTGTAGCTGCCCTCCGTGCCCCAGTGCGGTGCGAAGATCAGGATATCCGCCCCGGCATCCTTGAGCTTCTCAATACCGGCGGTGATGTTGCTCTTGCTCAGGCCGGTCCACCCCGGACAGTAGATGCCGATCTTCAGCCCGTGCTCCGTCGTGACCACCTTGGATTCCCCGGCGGCTGCCCACGGAACACCGGCGGCGTCAAGCGCAGCCTTCGTGTCCGTGACGCCCTTGGTACCAAAGTCGTCCGTGTGGTTGTTGCCGAGCGTGACACATTCAACACTGCCCTGCACGAGAATGTCCGCGTAGGACGACGGGCCGCGGAAGTAGAACAGGGAAGAGGACTTGAGCTTTTCATCCGAAAAAGTGCACTCAAGGTTCGCAAGCGTAAATTCATCCTGATTCAGATACTCCACTACGCCGGAAAACGGCCAGGTCGTTCCGTTTTTATCGATATAGCTGTTAAAGTCGCGCCCTGTCTGGATCGAGGCGAGTGTGCAGTCGCCGACCATAGAGATGACAAACGTGTTCGGTTCCTTCGGCTTATCGGCGTTTTGCACTGGGCGCGGCGTGCCGGCTGCGCTGGCGCGGTCGGGCATTGTGATGGGGTCCTTCGCCAGAACATTGCAGGTCATGACCGTGACCCAGGCGCCGAGGCCAATGGCGAGCACGAGCACGACGATCAAAAAAATACCGGATTTGGAGAGCTTCATGGCGTCACCTTTTCAAAATAAACTAATAGCAATATTATAAACGACCGGTCGGAAAATGTAAATATCGCATTTCGCTCTTGTCCGCACGCCGCATTCGGGGTACAATAGGGCGATACCATTTGGAGTGTAGATGCTATGGAACGAAATGATCCGAAAATTCTCATCACGGACAAGGCGGCGCGCAGTCTGCGCAGCGGTCATCCGTGGGTTTATGCAGACGAAGTGCTGCAGGCGGACGCCGCCTGCGTCAATGGGCAGATCGTGGATGTGTGCACGCGCGGCGGCCACTGGCTTGGTGCCGGGTTTTATAACAGCGCGTCCAAGATCCGCGTGCGCGTGCTCTCGCGCAACGCGAATGACCGTTTCGATGAGGCGTTCTGGGCGCGGCGCATCCAGTACGCGGTCGATTACCGCCGCACGGTCATGGGGCCGGATTTCGATAACTGCCGCCTGATTTTCGGCGAGGCGGACGGCTTCCCGGGTTTGACGGTCGATCGTTTCGGCCCAATTCTGGTCGCGCAGGTGCTCTCGCTGGGCATGGAGCTGCGCAAGCCGCAGCTGTTCGCGCTCCTGCTGCAGACGCTGCGTGCGGGCGGTGAACAGATTGACGCGATCTACGAGCGCAACGACGTGAAACTCCGGCAGAAAGAGGGCATGGAGCAGGGGACCGGCTTTGTGCCGCTGGATGGCCTGCGGACAGACCTGGGCGGGCATGTGACGATTCGGGAAAACGGGATCCTGTACGACGTGGATTACATCCACGGACAGAAAACCGGCTTCTTCCTCGACCAGAAGTATAACCGCCGCGCGGCGGCCCGGCTTGCTCCGGGCAAGCGCGTGCTCGACTGCTTTACGCACACCGGCGCCTTCGGGCTTAACTGTGCAGCTGCGGGTGCAGCATCCGTTGTATCGGTGGATGTATCGGAAGATGCGCTCGCGACCGCGCGGCACAATGCAGAGCTCAATGGCCTGCAAGATCACGTGGAGTATCTCTGTGCCGATGTATTTGATCTGCTCACGAAGCTGGCCGAGCAAAAGCGCGGGGTATATGATTATATCATCCTTGACCCGCCGGCCTTCACCAAGAGCAGCGCAACCGTGGCCAACGCCATCCGCGGCTATAAGGAGATCAATCTCAAGGCCATGCGCATCCTGCCGCGCGGCGGATATCTCGCCACTTGCTCGTGCTCGCACTTCATGACGGACGACCGTTTCCGTGCCATGCTTGCGGATGCCGCCAAGGACGCGCAGGTCTCCCTGCGGCAGATCGAGGCTCGACAGCAGGGGCCGGATCATCCGATCCTCTGGAACGTGCCGGAGACGGATTACCTGAAGTTCTACCTGTTTCAGATCGTTTGACATAGACAAAAAAGCCCGTTGGCACTTGCCAACGGGCTTTTCCATATATGGATTTACAGCACGTTCATGAGGTTGAACGCAATAATCAGGCCAGCGAACACGATGGAGACCGTGGAGCAGAGCTTGATGAGGATGTTCAGGGACGGGCCGGAAGTATCCTTGAACGGGTCGCCGACGGTATCGCCAACGACAGCCGCCTTGTGCTGGGGGCTGCCCTTGCCGCCGTGGTTGCCGCGCTCGATATACTTCTTCGCGTTGTCCCAGGCACCGCCCGCGTTGGACATGAACACGGCCATCGCAAAGCCGGTGACGGAAACACCGCCGAGCAGGCCGACAACACCAGTGGGGCCAAGGATCAGGCCGGTGACGATCGGAACGACAACAGCCAGCAGCGCCGGAGCGACCATCTCATGCAGGGCGCCCTTGGTGCACAGGCTGACGCAGGCCGCGTAATCCGGGTCTGCCTTGTAGTCCATGATACCGACGATCTCGCGGAACTGACGGCGCACTTCCACGACGATGGACTGCGCAGCGGTCTGCACGGCGCTCATGGTCAGCGCGGAGAAAACGAAGGTGAGCATCGCGCCGATGAACAGGCCGACCAGGACGGACGGGCTCGTCAGCGTGAAGTTGAGGGTCTCGGGCGTGCGGGTCTGCACGATGTTGACGTAGGACACAAGCAGCGCCAGAGCGGTCAGGGAAGCAGAGCCGATCGCGAAGCCCTTGCCGGTGGCAGCGGTAGTGTTGCCGAGGGAATCAAGAGCGTCGGTACGGTCGCGAACTTCTTCCGGCAGACCGGACATCTCAGCGATGCCGCCGGCGTTGTCGGCCACGGGGCCGTAAGCGTCGGTCGCAAGGGTGATGCCGAGGGTGGAGAGCATGCCGACAGCGGCGATGCCGATGCCGTACAGGCCCTGGTTGAACTCAGCGGTGAACGCACCGCTGGCGTCGATGATCGTGGTGGTGCCGCCTGCGCAGAAGTAGCTGAGCAGGATAGCGACGGAGACGATCAGAATGGAAGCCATGGTGGACTTCAGGCCCAGAGAGATACCGCCGATGATGATCGTGGCGGATCCGGTCTCGGAAGCGGCGGCCAGCTTCTGCGTGGGCTTGTAGTTGTCAGAGGTGTAGTACTCGGTGAAGTAGCCGATGGCGCAGCCGCCGATGAGGCCGCAGAGGATGGCAACGTAAACACCCCAGCAGTGCTGCTCGGGTCCGAGAATCAGGTAGGACAGGGGCAGAGCGAGCACAGCGGAGAGGGCGGCAGCCGTGTAGGTGCCGGTGCGCAGGCTCTTGAGCAGGGACATCTGGGTGGCGTCTTCCTTCGTCTTGATGAGGAAGGAGCCGATCAGCGAGCAGACAATGCCGCAAACGGCCAGCGCGACGGGCAGCAGCATGCCGCTCCAGCCATAGTTGGCGGCGGCGCTCAGCGCGAAGGTGGCAAGGATGGAGCCGACATAGGACTCATACAGGTCAGCGCCCATACCGGCAACGTCGCCGACGTTATCGCCAACGTTGTCCGCGATGGTCGCGGGGTTGCGCGGGTCATCTTCCGGAATACCGGCTTCGACTTTACCGACGAGGTCGGCGCCGACGTCAGCAGCCTTGGTGTAGATGCCGCCGCCGACACGGGCGAACAGCGCCATGAAGGAAGCACCCATGCCGTTCATGACCATGATGTTGGCGAGCACGGTGGGATCGGTGATCTTGCCAATGTAGCGCAGGCCGATAAACCAGAGCGTGATGTCCAGAATGCCGAGGCCGACGACCGTGAAGCCCATGACCGTGCCGGAAGAGAAGGCAACGTTCAGGCCGTGGTTCAGGCTCTCGTGCGCGGCGTTGGCCGTGCGGGCATTGGCGGCGGTAGCGATCTTCATGCCGATCAAGCCGGCGAGCATCGACCAGATACCACCGGTCAGGAAGGCAAACGGCGTCACTCTGGAGAGCATCTGACCCTTGGAAGCAAAGGCAATGATCAGCAGGATGACAAATACGACTGCAAACACTTTTGCAACAGTGGAATACTGCTGCTTCAGGTAGGCGTTGGCACCGGCGCGGATCGAAGAAGCGATCTTGACCATCTTCTCGTCGCCCTCAGAGCACTTCATAACTTTGCACTTCTGCAGGTAGGCGAAAATCAGGGCGAGCGCGGCTCCGACGAAGCCGATCCAGAATAGGTTATCCATGGTTTTTCTCACTCCTAATATTTTGGGCTTTGGCCGGCGCTCTCTCTTCCATACGTCGGTCAACTGTCTTAATGACGTACATATATTAAACTAATCTGATCATAAAAGCAAATACTTCTTGCAAAAACGATGAATTTTTTTATAAAATTTTCGTTGGAATCGTGCACTTTGTATTTCTGCCAAAAAAGAAGAGGGAGAACCAGGCGATTCTCCCTCTTTTGGGGTGATTTCAGAAGCGATTACTTCTTGGCGAGACCCTTCTGGCGAGCGTACTCGGCAGCACCCAGAGCGCCCATCAGCTGCGGGTCGGTCTTCAGCTCAACGACTTTGAACTTCAGCACGTGCTCGATGGCCTGCTTCAGGCCCGCGTTCTTCGCGCAGCCGCCCGTCAGCGTGATGCTGTCGGTGGCGCCGGCCTTCTTGGCCATGACGAAGCAGCGCTTGGCAACGGCCATCTCGATGCCGGCAGCGATCTCGTCGGTCGGCTTGCCTTCGCCCACGAGGGTGATGACTTCGGACTCGGCGAAAACGGTGCACTGGGCCGTGATCGGGATGACGTTCTTCGCCGTCAGGGACAGGTTCGAGAACTCCGGCAGGCTCATCTCGAAGGAGCGCGCCATGGCCTCGAAGAAGCGGCCGGTACCGGCGGAGCACTTATCGTTCATCGCGAAGCTCTTGACGGTGCCGTCGGTGTCGATGCTGATGCCCTTGACGTCCTGGCCGCCGATATCGATGATGGCGCGGACTTCCGGGTTCGTGACGTGCACGCCCATGGCGTGGCAGGAGATCTCGGAGATGTTCTCATCCGCGAACGGGACCTTGTTGCGGCCGTAGCCGGTGCCGATGAGGTAAGCGAGCTCCTTGGAGTCCTTCAGGCCGACCTTGCCGCAGACTTCTTCCATCGCCGCGATCGCGGACTGCTCCGCATTGATCTTGCTGCGGATCGTCGTGTCGGCGCACATTTTGCCGTTCTCGTCGAGAATAACTGCCTTCGTGTAGGTGGAACCTACGTCGCATCCGCCAAAGTATTTCATAGTATTACTTCTCCTCCTGTTATATCTATGTTTTTAGATGGTGTTGTAAGGTAATCAGACGTTGTACTCGTAGTTCGGCTTGTTCATCTCATACGGCATCTTGGTCATGTCGCGGCGCGGCATGTTGTCGTAATGCTTTTTGAGCGTGGGCTCGACCACGTAGAACAGGAATTTGCCGTCCAGGTCAAAGAAGAAAACGGCAAACAGCGCGGCGTTGACGCCGAGCGCCATGAGAAGAGCTTTCAGAACTTTTGCTTTCATATCGTTTCCTCCTTCAATTACCAAGTCATGGAGTCGTCAAACTCAAGCAGCGTCGGGTCGAGAGGCTCCTCGTGCATAACGGTTGTCATGTAATCGTTGACGATCTGACGGATCTCCATACGGGACACGGTGCGGCTGTCAGGCAGCGCGTGCGGCATCCAGATCGCATGGATATTTCTCTCACGGAACTCGTCCTCGAACAGGCCGTGCACACCCTGCATGCCCTTGCACTGCAGCTGATCGTACATCATGACCATGTCGCAGTTGAACTCCTGCATGTACTTCCAGCACTCAAAGATGTGGTGCAAGCCGCCGACGGCCATACGGCGCATCGGAGCCCACATGTGATACTGTGCCATGTCGTCCAGGCAGTGGTCATAGCTGTCGGTGCGGATGGTCATGTTGAACATCAGAGAGTCCATGTTCATGACGGTGTTCAGACCCCAGCAGTTATACGCCCAGGTGCACCAGTTGGAGTAGTACAGCGGCGCGCAGGACCATGCCAGCACTCTGTGGCGGGTCTCCGGGAAGCTGTTGATCTTTTTCTTGACGCACTTATTGAGGATCTTGCGGACGTGACCGTCGACCTCATGCCAGACCGGCAGATCGCCGAACTGGGACTGATAGATACGGTACAGGGCCTGCGCAACGCCGTTGACCGGGTAGTAGTCGGTCTTCGCAGCGACATCCCACTTCTCCCACTCGAACTTCTGCAGCTCGTTCTGGGACTCGATGCACTTGACCAGGGAGTTCCAGTCAAACGGGATGCCGGTCTGCTCTTCGACGAACTTCCAGCACTGCTCGATCTCGTCGCGGCAATGCTTCTTGAGCAGCGGATCGTCAAACTGCATCGGCTGCGGCATGGCGAACAGCGGCTTGTCGAGGAACCAATCCTGCAGGATGGAGGTAGCGACGGAAGCGTCGCAGGCCTCGTTGGAGGTGACAACGATCGGCGCGTAGTCGGGCATGTCGTCGAGGACGAACAGGCCGGCTTCCGCCTGGCACATCGGGCACGGATCGCCCGGCAGGCCGATGGACTGCACCGCGTCGATGTAGTTGAGAACGGTGTGGCTGTTGACGTGGCAGGTGACGAAGTACGGGATCATTTCCATCGGGACGTTCGTCAGCTTGCCGTGCCAGGGATAGAACACGCCGCCCCAGACGGTCTCGTTGTGGGCAACGTTATGATGCCATCTGTAGTTCTTCTTGCCGCCGCGGAGGTTGGCGTCGGAGGAGAACATGCGCTGGAACTGGAAGATGGTCGCGTTGACCATGCCGCGGTAGTGCCACGCGGAGGCCTTCAGGCCCTCGCCGCGCATGCCTTCCATGCCGCGGTCGAACCAGTGCAGAACCGGCAGGTAGGTCTGGCCGACCCAGCGGTAACGCCACACGCCCTTGGCAAAGTTGATGAGGCCGCCGTAGCGGACAACGTCCATGACCATGTGCGCGTAGTTGTACATCCAGATGTTGTAGAAGTAGTACATGGTGTCTTTGAAACCACGCCACTCTCTGTGCTTGTACAGGCCGGTCTTATCAATGTAGAGATCGCCCAGGCGGCGCTCCTGATGGGGCTTGCCGTACCAGAAATCATGGGCAAGTGCTTTCATATCGTATTTCATTATTTGCCCTCCTGAATCTTCTTGATTTCGATGCTCTCGACGAAGGCCTGGAAGCGGGTACGCAGCTGGCCGGAGGCGCCGTTGATGTATTCCTTTTCGATGGAGCAGACCGGGTAGCCAAAGTCACGCGGCATGACGATGGTATCGATCGTGCGCTCGTAGCTCCAGTATTCGCAGAACTTGTTGGAGGCAACGATGATGCCGTCGGCCTTGTATTCCTTGGCGAGGTCGGCCAGACGCTGCTTGCGCTCGCGCATGATATCCTGCGGCATGAAGCGCGGGCAGTTGCTGGTCTCGAGATAGTGGCGGGCGATTGCGGCCAGCGGCTTCTCGCCGTCCTTGACCTCGATGGGAGCACGGGACTCCACAGCACCGTAGCAGTGACGGTCGCAGACGACTTCGGCGCCGCAGCCTTCGATCAGCTTGGTGAACTCGGGGTCGTCGTTCTCGGAGCCGGCCAGAACGACCTTGCAGCGGAACGGACTCTTCTTGTCGGGCTTGCGGGTCTTGAGCTCTTTGGCCGTTTCCTTGAGCATCGGGAGGATCAGTTCCTTCGGGCAGACCAGCGAGCAGAGCTGGATGACCTGGAACTCATAGCCCGTGATGGTCGGGTTATCGAGCTTGCGGTAATCGCCGATCTCGTTGATGACCGCGCTGACCTCGTTGTGCAGGTCGATGGCCTTCATAAGGGCTTCGTCGGAGATGTCGATGCCGAATTTCTCGTGCAGCGGATCGAGGACGTGGGCCTGCAGCTGGCCTTCGTAGTGCTCAATGCTATTCTGGTTTCTCTTGAACGGCACGTCGGTGAACGTCACGAAGAAGTCCGGATTCTGGATGACGTCCATGTAGCCAAGGTGCTCCTGGAAACGGCAGGTGACCGTGCAGGTCTCAGTGCCGAAATCAGCATCCAGGAAGTTGTAGCCGCCTTCGAGTGCGCGCTCGAAGAGGCTGCGGCCGTAATGGCAGGTACGGCTGGACATGTAATATGTAGCCATGTCCGGAGAAGTGCATTTCGGCGCTCTCAGACGGACTGCAAAGCAGCCGGGCAGGTCGAGCAGAACTTCGGGCATGAAGTAGCAGGTGTAACCCAGCGCTCTCTTGCCGTCTGCCTTTCCTTGCCGGACCAACTCGTTGTTGGCCTCCTGGAGCAGGTTTTCAAATGCGATCAGGTGTTTCAAGTCTCTCATGTGCAAGCCCCCTTAAAATTTTTCGCATTCAACAACAGACTTTGTATGATTTGACAATCCGGTTTATGAAAACCCGACAAAAATGCTTGGATATATGCGCGTTTCCCAGACAGCTTTGCCGATGTGGATATCTGTTCATACACCTGAAGTATAGCGGATTTGTTGTTAATTGTCAAACAAAATATCCGTCTGAGGGGGATTTCTTTTGTTCAAATTTTCGTTGTTTTTCCACGATTTTTTCACATTGTTTGTGGAAATTGTTCAGTAACCGGACACGCTTACGCATGGTGTCCGAAAAGAAATTTTTTTGCCGCAAAAAACAAAACGGCACAGAAGAACACTTCTGTGCCGTTTTGCTTTGTTTTGTTGCGTGGTGAGGATAAAATGAAAAAGGATTGCTTGCTTCTGGGCATAAGAATACCGGGACAATATTACAGAAGCAAGGCGAAAAGTATTTCCAATTCATTAAGTTTTCGCTCAGTCGAGATAAAGCCCCCAGAGCACATCCGGTTCCGCACACGAAAACGGGCGATAGGCAGCCAGCGCCTGTGCGCCGTCAGGCCGCTGAACGCACAGCTGCGCATCCTGCACGTCGAAGGCTGCCAGCAGCGCCTGAACGGCAGGCAAAGTGTCCGCGCCCAGCAGTTCCTTGATGACAAGCCGTTCATTATCTTGCTCCACAACGGCACAGCCGTCGGCGATGTGCACCAGCGCACCGCCGCACAGATCGCAGAGGTCTGCCTGAAATGCCAGCAGCGCCGCTGACAGCTCCACATGCGCGCTGCCTTGCAGCACGTGCTCGCGCAGAGCGGCGTATTCCTGCGCGCTGACGGGTTCAACGTCCGGTAGGCACTGCATATCCGGTTCGCGCTTGATGTGCAGCCGCTCGCCGCGAGCGGTCTGCGTGGCGCCCATAACGGACCGATACCAGGCGTACAGAGATGCTTCCGCGGGGAGCGTATAGAGCACGCAGCCGCTCACGTCCGCATCGGCGGCAAAGCGCTGCATCAGCGCCGACGCATAGCCATGCCCCTGCTGCGCCGGATTGGTGGAGACCGCATAGACATAGGCGCAGGGGAGAACGGCCCCGCCGGCCGTATGCAGCCGGCCGTCGAGCAGATGCGCGGCCGTGGCAACATTTCCGTCCGCTTCGACCACCCAGGCGGCCGCTTCCGGCGGAAAGCAGTTATAAAATGCGCCGATCAGCTCCGGCGGGTCGCCAAAGGCCGTCTGCCAGAGCCGGGTCAGCGCCGGAAGGTCCGCCGCGGATGCGCGGCGGATGCGCACATCAGGCATCGGGATACACCTCCGGGCAGCGCGCATAGATCTCCCGCTGAAGCGTCTTGAGATCGACGAACGTCTCCGGCCGCTTGCTCGGGTCGCGCAGCAGGGCGGAGGGGTGGTAGATCGCCATATAGCGCCGGCCGTCTACGTCAAACCACTGCCCATGCTCGCGCGTGATGCGAAACGGGTCTTTGATGAGCGCAGTCGCGGCGATACGGCCGAGGCAGACAATGATCGCCGGATCGACGAGCGCGATCTGCCGCTGCAGCCATTCGCTGCAGCATTTCTGCTCTACGAACTGCGGGTCGCGGTTGCGCGGCGGGCGGCATTTGACAATGTTGGCGATGTAGACCTTTGTCCGGTCGAGATAAATCATCTCGAGCATATCGTCGAGCAGTTTGCCGGCCGGGCCGACGAACGGCAGGCCCTGCAGGTCTTCCTGCTCGCCGGGGCCTTCACCGATGAGCATGATGCGTGCGTCCTCGGCGCCGTCGCCGAATACGAGATGGTGCCGCGTCTCGCCGAGGCCGCAGCGCCGGCACTGCGAGCACGCCTGCTTGAGTTCTGTCCAGGCTTCGTTCATGCGCTCTGGCTCCTTTTCCTTAGATAAACCGGCTTTTTGCAGCCGGTTCTCCAAAAATCTATTGTAATGTAGCGACAAACGTATTATAATACCCCGGTATGAAAATAACAACTGTAACCTGTCTGTAACCGGTTCGCGCGGCGCGGAACGATCCCGCCGTGCCGGACATTCGTGCCGGACATTACAATATTTTGAATGAAATTTGGTGCTTTGAATGGATTTTCAGGATTATCTGGTTCCCGGGAAAACCGGGCTGCTGATCGGTATCGGCGGCGTGTCCATGTCGCCGCTGGCGGAGGTGCTGCACGGCGCCGGGCTGGACATCCGCGGCTCGGACATGTGCGAGAGCGACAATACGCTCACGCTGCGTGAGCGCGGTATTCCGATCCACATCGGTCACAGTGCCGCCAACGTCACGGATGATATTGAGTTCGTGATCCGCACGGCCGCCGTACACGACGACAACCCGGAGGTGCACGAGGCGCACCGCCGCGGCATCCCGGTCTTTGAGCGGACGCAGGCGTGGGGCGCGCTGATGCGCGGCTACCCGAACGCACTGTGCATTTCCGGCACGCACGGCAAGACGACGACGACGTCCATGTGTACGCACATCATGATGGCGGCGGAGAAGGACCCGACCGTCATGATCGGCGGCACGCTTCCGCTGCTGCATGCCTGTCACCGTGTCGGCAAGGGCAGCACGATCATCATGGAGTCGTGCGAGTATTATAACTCGTTCCTTTCCCTCAATCCGACGATTGCCGTGATCCTGAACATCGAGGCGGATCATCTGGACTTTTTCAAGGATATCGAGGACATCAAGCACTCGTTCCGCCAGTTTGCCGAGCGCGTTCCGGCCGAGACGGGCACCGTGATCGCAAACTGCGACGATGCCAACACCATGGACGCCCTGCGCGGGATTGCGCGCAAGGTCATCACCTTCGGCCTGAGCCCGAAGGCGGATGTGTACGCTGAAAATATCATGCACCGCGGCTCCTCGTCCGAGTTTGATATTTATCACCAGGGAAATCTGTTTGCCCATGTGACGATCCACGTTCCGGGCATCCACAATGTGCGCAATGCGCTCGCGGCCACGGCTGCGGCCATCGTGCTCGGCGTCAGTCCGAACGCCGTCAAGTACGGTCTCGCCGGTTTTGAAGGCGCCGGCCGCCGGTTTGACTATAAGGGCAAGTTCCAGGGTGCAGATCTGTATGACGATTATGCGCACCACCCGAGCGAGCTGCGCGCGCTGCTCGACGCGGTCGATACGCTCGATTATCAGCGCACGATCGTCGTGTTCCAGCCGCACACTTACAGCCGCACGGCGAAGCTCTTCAACGATTTTGTGGAGCAGCTCCGCCGCCCGACGATCGTCTATCTGGCGGAGATCTATGCCGCGCGCGAGAAAAACACCATCGGCATTTCTTCTGCCGATCTGGCCGCGCAGATCCCGGGTGCGAAGTTCTACCCGACATTCGCGGAGATCGAGGCCGAGCTGCGCCGCATTGCCCGCCCGGGCGACATTATCCTGACCGTGGGCGCCGGCGATGTGTTCCGCATCGGCGAGCACCTCCTGCATCCGGTGGACAACAAGGATTGAGTCCGCGCGGTTGAAAGCAAATTGCATCCAAAGCTGTCGGTTTTCGGCCGGCAGCTTTTTTGCGCCCAAAAGCAAACGATTCCTGCGCAAAGACATTTTCTGCGACAGCGGGGAATGACAGTTTTCATAACGATGAAAATCTATAATTTATGTAAACTGTTTTGCGTCAGGAGGAACCGTTATGCATGTCAAAATCGCGGGGCACGACCAGCCGGTGCGCGCACCCGGCGCCTTGCCGAGCCCGATCGGGCTGCTGCCGGCAAGCGAAAATGCCAAATGGGTCGGTATGCTCGTCAGCTTTGCGCTCGGGCTGATCCTGTCAACGGCGCATATTGCCGGGGCGCCGGCGCCGTTCGGGCTGGCATTTCTGGCGGCCATGGGGTATGGTTCCGGCGGCGCACTGTGCCTCGTCGGCTGTGCGCTGGGCTACTTTGCGGCGTTCGGCGTAGCGACCGGCACACAGCTCGCCGCCGGCTGCTGCCTGACGTTTTTGACGGCGTATTTTCTGCGCAGCCATCCGTTTGTGCAGACGCGCTGGTATCCGCCGGCCGTTTCCGCGGCGGCCTACATACTGACGCGGCTGGTGCTGTACCTGCTCACGGGCGGCCTGTCGCTGCTGCTGGTGTCCAGAATGGCGCTGTTTTTGCTGCTGTGCGCCGCGTCGGCCTACGGATTCGACGATCTGCTGCGCGCGCAGGAGCCGCGCACGGTCAATGCGGAGATCTGCCGTAATGTTTCGACCGTGTTTTTGCTGGCGTGCCTGCTCATGGGTGTGAACAACCTGCTGCTGTTTGACACGCTGTCAGTCGGTCGGGCGCTCTCGGTGCTCATTTTGCTCGTCCTCAGCGGGACGGGCGGCGCGCTGTGCGGGGCATCGGCCGGGCTGATTCTCGGCATCGCCATGGATGTGGCTGCCGGGGCGGGCGTTCTGTTCTCGGTCGTCTATGCCGCTGCCGGGCTGCTGTCCGGGCAGTTTTGCAAGCATCGGCGTGGGTTTTATCTGCTCATTTTCGCGGCCGCGTACCTGTTGGCGCTGTTTTGCATCCCGCTTCCGGAGCTGCGCATTGGCGCAGGTGTGGAGCTGGCGCTCGCCGTCGGCGCGTATCTGGTGATACCAAAAAAGTTTGTGGTAGCGGTCGACGCATTTTTGCAGCCGCTGCGCGGCGGGAGCGGGGAGTCCGGTCTGCGCCGCTATGTCGCCGCGCGCGTCGGCGGCGTGGCGCATGCGTATCAGCAGCTGCATGACACGGCAAGTCAGGCGGCGGCTACGGCAGAAAACGACGCAGATGTGGCAAAAGTATTTGACCGCGCGGCCGACCGCGTCTGCTGCCGGTGCAAATTGCAGCAGGAGTGCTGGACGCGCCGGGCGCTCGACACGCTCAATATTATGAACGATGTCACGCGGCACATTCAGGCGCGCGGCCGGCTGCTGCCGGAGGATTTCCCGCCGTATTTCCGTGACCGCTGTGTCCATCTGCACGAGTACACCGAGGTCGTCAACGGCGAACTGCGTCTGCGCGCCTACCGCCAGCGGATGCAGGAAACGCTGCAGGAAAGCCGCACCGTGCTCTGGGAGCAGTACGCCGACTTTGCACAGGTGCTCACGAATGTCTCGCGCGAGCTCGACAGCAGCTATGGTGCCGACCCACTGGCGGAGCAGCGGCTGATCCGCTATCTTCGCACTGTCGGCGTGGAAGCGGACGCAGCCGTGTTCCGCGAGAGCACGGGCCGCCTGCGCGTGACGATCGACAGCCGGTATCTGCGCCCGCTGCTGGAGCTGCCGGACTATCTGGACAAGCTCTCAGCAACGCTGGGCGTGCGTCTGTGCATGCCGGAAAACGCCGCGCGGGACGACAGCCTGCTCCTGCTCGAGGCGGAGCCGCTGGCGGTCTCCGTCGGCATTGCGTCCATGCGTAAGAAGGGGGAGACGGTCTCCGGCGACCGCGGTACGTATTTCAAGACGGACGCGGGGCAGCTGTGCGTGATTCTGTCCGACGGTATGGGCTGCGGCGAGACGGCGGCTGACGGCAGCATCAGCACCGTCGGCATGCTGGAGGAGTTTTTGCGCTCCGGCGTCAGCCCGGCGCTGGCGATGAAGCTGCTCAACTCCGCTATGCTCCTGCGTGACGGGGAGAATTGGGGCTATGCCACTGTGGATCTCATGTGCATGAATCTATTTACCGGTGAGGCGGATTTTTATAAATACGGCGCCGCACCGACGTATGTCAAGTCCGGCGGCGCGCTCAAAAAGCTGCGCTGCACGTCCTTTGCGCCCGGGCTTGAGCAGGAGAGCGGAAAAGCGCCGGATGAGCTGCACATGCATCTCAAGCCCGGCAGCGTGGCCGTGATCGCAAGCGACGGTGTTGTCTCCGACGGGCGCGACGATTGGCTGCGCAGGCTGCTGAACGATTCGGACGACCGTGATATGAAAACGCTGGCGGGCAGCGTCGTGCGCGCGGCGATCCGCGAATACGGGCGCAGCGACGACATGACCGCCCTGGCGGTGAAAGTGGAGGTGCGCAGCTGATGAAACGAAAAAACAAGTCCACCCGCCGGGCGGACGCCGTGCAGCCGCTCCCGCTGCCGGCGGACGCGGGCGAGATCGCCTTCGCCCACGGTGTTTCGCGCCGTGTCGTTGTGGTCGATGCAGCCGAAAGCCCGCTGTTCGAGCAGATCATTTATATTGTGCGCGATGATGCTGCCAGCGGCGGCGTCACGGCGGCGGATCTGGTGCAGCAGGCGCGGGATGCCGTCGGCTGTGTACCGGCGCCCGCGCCACGGCCGCGGCAAAAATCCTATACCGGCCTGCTGATCTGGCTGTGCTTTGTCGCCGGTGCGCTGGCCGCCGGCATCGGATACTGCCTGTACTGCGGCTGGTGAGCGGACGAATTTCCAACGACCCGGAGGGCTGTGTGTCCTCCGGGTCGTTTTCTGCGGAAAAACCGGTTGTCAACGCTTGACGAAAGTGTTAAAATAAAGCGCCTGAAACGATTTTTACAGCGGGAGGTTATCCTTATGAGCACGATCAAAGACCTGAACCTGGCACCGTCCGGCGAGCGGAAGATCCGCTGGGTGGAAGCACATATGCCTGTTTTGCGCGACATCGGCAGCGATTTTGCGCGGGAAAAGCCGTTTGCCGGTCTGAAGATCGCGCTCTCCGTGCATCTGGAGGCCAAAACGGCCTACCTGTGCCGCGTGCTCGAGATGGGCGGCGCGGAGATGCACGTCACCGGTTCCAACCCGCTGTCCACGCAGGACGACGTTGCCGCGGCACTGGCGGCAAAGGGCATGGACGTGCACGCGGTCTATGGCTGCACGGACGAGGCGTATCAGGCGCATCTGCGCAACGTGCTCTCCGTTGGGCCGAACATCATCATTGACGACGGCGGCGATCTTGTGCACCTGATGCATACGGAGTTCACGGATCTCATCCCGCAGGTCATCGGCGGCTGCGAGGAGACGACGACGGGCATCCACCGCCTGCGCATCATGGACCGCGCCGGGACGCTGCGCTTCCCGATGATTATGGTCAATGACGCCGACTGCAAGCACCTGTTCGATAACCGCTACGGCACGGGCCAGTCCGTGTGGGACGGCATCATGCGCACGACGAATCTCGTCGTCGCCGGTAAGTACGTGGTCGTGAGCGGCTATGGCTGGTGCGGCAAGGGCGTGGCCCTGCGTGCAAAGGGGCTCGGTGCAAAAGTCATCGTGACCGAAGTTGACCCCATCCGGGCGCTCGAGGCCGTCATGGACGGCTACGAGGTCATGCCGATGATGGACGCTGCCGCCATCGGTGACATTTTTGTGTCCGTCACGGGCTGCAAAGACGTCATCACGCTCGAGCATTGCGAGCGGATGAAAGACGGCGCGATCGTCTCCAACGCCGGACACTTCAATGTCGAGATCGACATGGAAGCGCTCGATCGCTGCGCGGATGAAATCTATGAGGCGCGGCACAATATTGATGCTTACCGTCTGCCGAACGGCAAGACGATCTATGTCATCGCACAGGGCCGGCTGGTCAACCTGGCGGCCGGCGACGGGCACCCGGCGGAGATCATGGACATGAGCTTTGCCGTGCAGGCCATGAGCGCGGAGTATCTGGTGCGCACGCGCGGGCAGCTGAAGCCGGGCGTCGTGTCGGTCCCCACGGAAATTGATGATAACATTGCGCGCCGCAAGCTCAAGGCCATGGGCGTTTCCATTGACAGCCTGAGCTGCAGCCAGAAAGAATACCTCAACGGTTGATCCTTTGAGACCGGACGGAAAGGAGGGGCAGGGAGATGGACGATCAGAACCGGGAATACGAAGATTACGAGGCGCTGCACGACGAACTCTTTGCACTTCTGGATCAGCACCGGATGAAGGCGCTGAGCCAAAAGCTCGGCGAGATGAACGAGTTTGATATTTCCGAGTTCCTCGGCGAGCTGTGGGAGGACAATCCGCAGCGGATGGCCATGGTGTTCCGCATCCTGTCCAAGGAGATTGCGGCGGCCGTGTTTGCCAACCTCGAGGTCGAGGAGCAGGAGACGATCATCAACTCCATCACCGATACGGAGCTTGCCGGCATCATCGAAGAGCTGTATGTCGACGATGCCGTTGACATGATGGAGGAACTGCCGGCCAACGTCGTCAAGCGTGTCATGCGCACGGCGACGCCCGCCACGCGCAACCTCATCAATCAGTACCTGAAATACCCCGAAAACTCTGCCGGCAGCATCATGACGGCCGAGTTTGTGGACCTGAAAAAATACATGAGCGTGCGCGAAGCGTTTGCCCGCATCCGCAAGATCGGCGAGGATAAGGAGACGATCTATGTCTGCTATGTCACGTCGGCCAAGCGCAAGCTTGAGGGCGTTGTCACGGTCAAGGATCTGCTGCTGTCGGATGATGATGTGATCCTTGAGGACATCATGGACACGAATGTCATCTATGCCTCCACGACCGACGACCAGGAAGAGGTCTCGGACATGATCTCCAACTACGACCTCATCGCGATCCCGGTCGTGGATAAGGAAGGCTGCCTCGTCGGTATCGTCACGGTCGACGATATCATCGACGTCATGGAGCAGGAGGCCACGGAGGACATTGAAAAGATGGCCGGTATCACGCCGTCCGATAAGCCCTACTCCCGCACGAGCGTCGTGGACATCTGGAAAAACCGCATCCCGTGGCTGATGTTCCTCATGCTCTCGGCAACGTTCACCGGCATGATCGTCACGCATTTTGAAGATGCGCTGGCGACGCAGGTCGCGCTCGCGTCGTTCATGCCCATGCTCATGGGCACAGGCGGCAACTCTGGCAGCCAGTCATCCACGGCGATCATCCGCAGCCTGTCGCTGGGCGATACCTCTCCGTCGGACGCGCTGCGCGTGATCTGGAAGGAGCTGCGCGTCGCGTTTTTGTGCGGTATTTCGCTGGCGGCGGCCAACTTTATCAAGATGCTGCTCGTTGACCGGCTGCTGCTGGGCAACACTGCCGTCACGATGTCGGTCGCGGCGACCGTCTGCTGCACGATCGTGTTCGTGGTCATGTTCGCAAAGGTCGTGGGCAGTTTGCTGCCGATGATCGCGGAAAAGATCGGCGTCGATCCGGCCGTCATGGCAAGCCCGCTCATCTCGACGATCACGGACGCCGTGTCGCTGCTGATCTATTTCTCCATTGCGAAAATGTTCCTGCATTTTTAATCGATTTGTGTACTGCAACGCCTCCGGCTTTTCCGGGGGCGTTTTGCCATGGAAAAGCACTTGCATAATGCGCGGAAAATCATTATAATAAAGTGTCACATTTTGCGTATGACCACACTCACAAAACAGCGAGGTGCGCTATGAGATCAAGCCTAAAAAGAGTGATAACGGCGCTGCTTGCCGCCGTTCTGCTGGCCGCGGCGCCCTGTGCGCCGGCCTTCGGCGCGCAGACGTATTACGTCAATGACGGTGACAACACACTGGCACTGGCGGATGCGTATGCCATCGGTGCGGACGGCAGCACGGCGAAGCTGCCGGAGCGCGGCGTTTATGCCGCCACGGCGAGCGGCACGCAGCTGCTCGGCGGCAGTGAATATGAAAATGAGCAGCCGAACATTCCGAACGGCATCGTTCGCGTCGGTCTGGCGTTCGACTCGACGGCGCTGGATGCGGTCCATCTGCAGATCCAGACCGGCTCCGGTTTTGCATTCGGATATTATGATTCCGACCGCGTGTTCCGGTCCGTCGGCTCCACAGCAGAGAGTGCTGTTACCGTTGTCGCGGATACGAATGTCACGGTTGGGGACAGCACCTTCGGCGCTTATCACGTCCAGCTCGGTGATACCTATCCGAGCTTTGACGCGGCGCAGGCAGCGGCCAACAGCTGCGGCGGCTATCCGGTGTACTATAACGGCAGCTACCGTGTGCGCATTGGCAGCTACCAGAGTGCAGACGGCACACCGGCGTCGCAGGGCACGGTCGTCTCCGGCGGTGCACGCAGCGTGCTGGTCGTGAAGGCCGGCACGGATCAGATCCTCTTCGGTTTCGACTGCGGCTCGACCTATTCGCTCTCCCTTGCACCGCAGAGCGGCAGCGGCGCTGCCATCACGCAGGTAGCTGAGTGCAAGGACCGCAGCGGTACCCGTTCGTGCACGTATTACGGCGACTTTCAGTTTACGCGCCTCAACACGCAAGAGCCGCAGAAGCTCACGCTGGTGAATTTCGTCGGTCTGGAGCCCTATGTCAAGGGCGTTACGCCGTATGAAATGAGCAGCGGATGGCCGCTCGAGGCGCTCAAGGCACAGGCGGTCTGCGCGCGCACCTATATTGCCTCGCACATGAACGGCTCGCCGGCCTACGGTTTTGACGTCACGGGGACGACGACCAGCCAGGTCTATTACGGCACGCTGGATGCCTCGGCCAACAGCGACCGCGCCGTGGACGAGACGGCGGGGAAGTTCGTCCGCTATGAGGGCAAGCTCTGCGAGACGTTTTATTTTGCGGCGGACGGCGGCGCGACCGAGGACTCCGAAAACGTCTGGGTGACGGCGGTGCCGTACCTGCGCGGCGTTGTCGATCCTTATGAGACTGCCTCGACAGATCCCGGCTTCTACTGCAAGAGCTGGAGCACGTCCATCTCCCGCGCAGCTGTCGGGGATGTCTCCATCACCTATACGCCCATCGGCAATGCCATGACCGTGACAGTCGGCGGCAAGACCTACAGTAAAGACGCCGTGCGTACATTCCTGACAAGCGTCTGCGGTCTGCGCTATAACAGCCGCCACTTTACCGTGGAGTATGACGCCGCTGCGGATGCCTATTCTGTCGTCGGCGGCGGCTATGGCCACAACTGCGGCATGAGTCAGTGGGGCGCCAAGGCCATGGCACAGGAACACGGCAAAACCTATGAAGAGATCATCAGCTTTTATTATACCGGAGCTTATGTAGCATGAAGAAATCGGATTTTTATTTTGACCTGCCGGAGGAGCTCATCGCGCAGACACCACTTGAGCGCCGCGATGCTTCCCGGCTGCTGACGCTGGATAAAACGACCGGCGCCGTTGCCCACCACCACTTTTACGACCTGCCGCAGTTCCTGCGCCCGAACGACTGCCTTGTGCTCAACGATTCGCGCGTGCTCCCGGCGCGCCTGCTCGGCCACCGCAGCACCGGCGGTGCGGTCGAGGTGCTGCTGCTGCGCGACCTCGGCGACGGCAAGTGGGAGTGCCTGACCCGACCGGGCCGAAAGACACAGCCCGGCACTGCGCTCTCATTTGGCGACGGGGAGCTGACCGCAACGGTCGTCGACGCGGTCGCCGACGGCAACAAGATCGTGCAGTTTCATTATGACGGCATCTTTCTGGAGGTGCTCGAGCGGCTGGGCAAAATGCCGCTGCCGCCGTATATCAAGGCGGAGCTGCAGGATCAGGAGCGCTATCAGACGGTTTATTCCCGCGAGCTCGGCAGCGCCGCTGCGCCGACGGCGGGCCTGCACTTTACGAAGGAACTGCTGCAGCAGATCGCGGACATGGGCGTGAAGATCGGCTACGTCACGCTGCACGTCGGCCTCGGTACGTTCCGGCCCGTCAAGGAGGACGAGATCGAGGATCATCCGATGCACTCGGAATTTTGCATCATCCCGGAGGAAACGGCGCGCATGGTCAACGAGACGAAGGCCAACGGCGGCCGCGTTATCTGCATCGGCACGACGTCCTGTCGCACAGTCGAGAGCTTTGCGGATGTGGACGGAACGCTCCACGCACAGTCCGGCTGGACGGACATCTTCATCTATCCCGGCTACAAATTTAAGTGCATGGATGCGCTCGTCACGAATTTTCACCTGCCGGAGAGCACGCTCATCATGCTCGTGTCGGCGCTGGCCGGGCGGGAGCACATCCTCAACGCATACAAAATTGCCGTTGAAAACCGCTACCGGTTCTTCTCGTTCGGCGATGCCATGTTCATCGCCGATGGCCTCGATGCCGGCAGTGCTGAGTGAAGAAATGAAAAACAGGCCCGCAATCGCGGGCCTGTTTTTTGCTGCCTCTGTTCAGTTTTGCGCAGCTTCAAATGCCTGCTGCAGATCGGCGATGATGTCGTCGGGGTCTTCCAGACCGACTGCCAGACGAATCAGACGATCCGAGAAGCCGGCGGCCTCGATCTCTTCTTTCGTGCACATGGAGTGCGTCACGGAAGCGGGGTGCTGGATAAGTGTCTCGCAGTCGCCGAGGCTGACGGCCAGCGCGCACAGATGCACATGGTTGAGCACTTTCTTGGCTTCCTCGAAGCTGCCCATCTCGAATGAGGCGACACCGCCGAACCGCGTCATCTCGCGGATGGCCACGGCGTGATCGGGGTGATTTTCCAGACCGGGATAGAACATCTTCTGCACATACTTGGAGTCGGCAAGGAAGTCCACCACCTTCTGCGTGTTTGCGCAGACGGCGTCCATACGGACCTTGAGCGTCTTGAGGCCGCGCAGGATCAAAAATGCCTCCTGCGGCCCGAGCACCGCGCCCGTAATGTCCTTGAGACCGACCATGCGGATCTTGTCCATGATCGCCTTGCGCGCCACCGAGAAACCTGCGACCATATCGCCGTGGCCGTTGAGATACTTGGCCGCGCTGTGCACGACAACATCCGCGCCCAGCTTCAGCGGCTGCACCAGCAGCGGCATGGCGAAGGTGTTGTCCACGATGACGAGGCAGTCCGGATTCTGCGCGTGCGCGTAGTCCGCTACGGCGGCGATGTCCGTGACTTTCATGCTGGCGTTGGCGCGGGAAAACAGCTTCACAATTGTTGAGGACGACTGCCTCGGCGCTCTGGCGTTTGACGGTCGCCCGCGCCAGACGCTGCGTGGCCTAGACAGCGGCGATACCGTGCTGTACCTAAACTCGTTTTCCAAGTCGCTCGTGCTGGGGCTGCACCTCGGCTATCTGCTCGTTCCGGGCCGGTTCGAGAAGTGGCTGATCAATGCAAAGTTCAATGCCGATATTGCGAGCCCTGCGCCTGAGCTATGTCGGCTGTCCTCTGGAGCAGATACCGGAAGGGATAGATACACTGTATCGACTGGGAAATCGATTGGCTGCTGGAGCACCAAGCGGCGTCGGAAATTTAGTTGAGGTATCTTATTGCATATTTTGTGAACAAACATAGCGCCTTTTATGAACGTTAGCACTCAGCGCTTGACAGTGCTAAAAAGCGTGCTATGATAAAGACGATCGATGAGGGAGGGCCTCCAGAGGGCCTCCGGAGATCAGGCATTGTTGTACAAACGGTAACAGAGTTCGCCAACGCGTGGAGTTTTTCCCCAGCGCCTACGAAAGGTATGAATGGAGGAATGACTTATGTTGCCGAGCATTTTTGGTGAAAACCTGTTTGATGATTCGCTGTCCGATTTCTTTGATTTCGGCCGCATGATGCCGCAGGTCAGCAGTGAGCTGTATGGCAAGCATGCCAGAAATCTGATGAAGACCGATGTCCGCGAACTGGACGGCTCTTACGAGCTGGACGTGGACCTGCCGGGCTTCAAGAAGGATGAAGTGACGGTTGATCTGCAGGACGGTTACCTGACGATCAGCGCTGCCAAGGGTCTGGACAAGGACGAGCCCGATAAGAAGGGCAAGTTCCTGCGCCAGGAGCGTTACGCTGGCTCCATGAGCCGCAGTTTCTACGTCGGTGACGATGTGGAATCCGCAGATGTCTCCGCGAAGTTCGAGGATGGCATTCTGAAGATCAGCGTCCCGAAGGCTGCGCCCAAGGAGCTTCCGAAGCACACCACCATCGCGATCGAGTAACACACAGCAATGCACAAGCGCCCCTGCCATTTTGGCCGGGGCACCGCTCGTATTATGCTGAAAGATCCGCTCTGGAATACAGGGCGGATTTTTTCTGCCTGTTTGACAAAAAAACCGCCCTGTGTATACTGGCCTTGCTTTAACATCCGTTTAAATATCCCTTCCGGCTTCTTGATATACTCAATGCGAGGTGAGCAATATGACCATCAAGCAGCGGCTGAGCCGCTCCAATATTTATATGTTCCTTATTCCGCTGCTGATCGCGGCAGCGCTGCTGCTCGTTGGCGCCGGGATCGCGCTGTATGTGCTCGAGACGGTGTACCTGCCGAAGATCGGCCTGAGTCTGCAGGAAATGCACATCACTCTCGAGCAGTACGAGTCGATGTTCGCAAAATTTGAGGTGTTCCTCTGGGTGTACCTCGGTGCGGTCGGTATGGCGCTGCTGCTGACGATCGTGTTCACGAATGTGTTTCTCACGCGCTCGCTCTTCCGGCACATTTCCGAGCCGCTGGAGCTGCTGGTCGCAGGCGTGGAGCGTGTGGAGCATGGAGATCTGGACACGCCGATCGCCTACACCGGCGCGGATGATTACATTGAAAACCGTTTCCCCCCAGCGTACTGGTCGCGCGGGTCAAAGCGAATCTGTCGCAGTACCGCAGGCTCAAATTGCAGCCGGCCAAGTCCGCGATCGTGGAGGCAGGCCCGCTCCGGATCGATACCGAGGCGCACACGGCCGCGGTGCGCGGCGAGCAGCTGACGCTGACCAACAAGAGGAGTACGAGCTGCTGCTGTTTCTGGCGCGGCACCCGAACCAGGTTTTCAGCCGCGAGGATCTCTATGAGCTCATCTGGGGTCTGGAATCCATGGGCGACAATATCACGGTCGCGGTGCATGTCAACCGTCTGCGCGAAAAGGTGGAGGAGAATCCCTCCAAGCCGCAGCGCATCCAGACCGTCTGGGGTGTTGGCTACCGTTTAAGTTTAAATACGCTTTAAGACTGCGTTATCCGATTTTTAATCTGTCCCTTCATACTGGGCTTGCCCGGTTGAGGGGACAGATTTTTTTCTACGGAGGTCAACGTCATGAAAAATTACGTGATGACAAAAAACTATAAGAAGGCGTTTCGCCGGCTCATCATCTGTTTTGTGATCCTTGCGGTCATCTGTGCGGTCGGGATTCCGCTGAGCCTGTCGCAGCAGATCCACGATGCATCCGTGCTGGCATTCTGGATCGTCCGCGATCAGCCGGCACGCGCATAACGCAACCGAGGGAGGAGGCACGCCGCGCATACGATCGAGACGATCAACTACATCATCATGTGCCTGTTTTTTGTGTGCTATGCCTACCAGTTCGCGTATATTCCGCTGGCGTGGCTGCCTGCACGAAAACGGCAAACACCGAAACCGGATCCGGATCACACATTTGCAGTTCTGATCGCGGCCCATGATGAAGCGACGGTGATTGGCGCGCTCGTCGACAGCCTGTGCGCGCAGACCTATCCCGCGCAGCAGATTGGGATCTTCGTGGCGGCTGACCGGTGCAGCGACCGCACTGCCGAGATCGCCCGCGCCCACGGCACCCTGGTGTTTGCGCGCAGTGCAGGCGGCCGGAGCGCTGGCAATCTCGGCGATGGTGCTGCCGGGCATTTCCGGTTCGTCTCTGCTGATGTCGTTCGGCTGTATCTGCCCGTGATCGCGGCGATGAAAGACCTGCTGCATTTTCAGTTCGGACAGTTCTGGCTGCTGGCTGCGGTGGGACTTGGGACACTTGTGGGGTTTGCGGTTGCGCCGCATTGCATCCGCCGCTGGATGCGCAAAGCGCCGGGCGCCGTCATCTACGCCGTGCTGGGCATGATGCTCGGTTCCCTCTATGCGATTGTTGTCGGCCCGGCGACGCTGAAGGTGCCGCAGCACGTCATGACGCTCTCTGATTTTCACATTCTCTGGTTTGTGCTCGGATTGCCGTGACGCTGGGCCTGGAAGCGCTGAATAAACACATGCAGAAAGTGCCGGTGCATTGACACGCAAATCTGCCGGGAACACTTGACTTGATGCGGCAATCTGTTAGAATAAGTAGGCAATCCAAACAGAAAGGCAAGCAAGCTATGTTTCAACTGATTTGCAAAGACGGCCATGCACGCCGCGGTACGTTCACGACGCCGCACGGTACGGTGCAGACGCCGGTGTTTATGAATGTCGGCACGCAGGCGGCCATTAAGGGCGCGCTCTCAGCGGAGGATCTGGAGATGATCGGCTGTCAGGTCGAGCTGTCCAACACCTATCATCTGCACGTGCGTCCGGGTGATGAATTGATCCGCGACCTGGGCGGCCTGCACCAGTTCATGACCTGGGAAAAACCGATTCTGACCGACAGCGGCGGATTCCAGATCTTCTCGCTGGCGCAGCTGCGGAAGATCACGGAGGAGGGCGTTGCCTTCAACTGCCATGTGGACGGCCGGCACATCTTCATGGGGCCGGAAGAAAGCATGCGTATTCAGGCCAATCTCGGCTCGGATATTGCGATGGCGTTTGACGAGTGCATCAAAATTCCGTCGCCATACGATTACGTCAAAAACTCCTGCGACCGGACGTATCGCTGGCTGCAGCGCTGCAAAATGGCGCTCGAGGAGTATACCGGCCGCGACGATGCGGTCAACCCCGGTCAGGTGCTCTTCGGTATCAACCAGGGCACGATTTTTCAGGATCTGCGCATCGAGCACATGAAGAAGATCGCGGACCTTGACCTGGCCGGTTATGCGATCGGCGGCCTTGCGGTGGGGGAGACGACGCAGGAGATGTATGACACCATCGCCGCCGTTGAGCCCTATATGCCGGCCGATAAGCCGCGCTACCTGATGGGCGTCGGCACGCCGGGGAACATCATCGAATCCGTTGCGCGCGGCGTGGACTTTTTCGACTGCGTCATGCCGGCCCGCAACGGCCGCCACGGGCACCTGTTCACGTGGTCCGGCGTGATCAACATCAAAAATGAGAAGTATCAGCGCGACGTGCAGCCGATCGACCCACAGTGCGACTGCCCGGTCTGCCGGCGGTATTCCCGCGCCTATCTGCGCCATCTGTTCAAGGCGGAAGAGATGCTGGCCATGCGCTTTGCCGTGATGCATAATTTGTATTTTTATAATACGCTCATGCAGCGCATCCGCACGGCGATCGAGGCAGGGGAGTACGAGGCATTCCGGAAAAGTTACACATCCGTACTCGATATGCGCATTTAATGCTTGCATTTGCATAGGAAAGCAGATATAATATCTTTATCTTTATACGGAGGTAAAACCATGGGAAGCTCTGGCGGATATTCATCCATTATCATGATCGTTCTGATGCTTGTCATCTTCTACCTGTTCCTGATTCTTCCGGAGAACAAGAAGAAGAAAAAGCTCAATGAAATGCGTTCCAATCTGAAAGTCGGTGACGATATCGTCACGATCGGCGGCATGATGGGCAAGGTCGTCCACGTCACGGACGACAGCGTGACCTTCGAGACCAGCGAAGATCAGGTTCGCATCCAGGTTGCCAAGTGGGCCATTTCCACGAACGCCCGCGCCGAGGCACAGGCTGCCAAGGAAGCGCAGGAGCGCAAGGCTGCCAAGCAGAAAGCGAAAGAAACGAAAAAGGAAGAGCCGAAGCACGAGGAGCCGAAGGGCCCTGAGGTGTAAAGCTGCTTTCGGAATGATTCACCCCCTGCAGGAATATGCTGTGATGCATACGTTCTGCAGGGGGTGTTTTTTTGAATACGGAACAAAAATGGCTGCCGATGCTCTCGCGTGCGGCGGCGGCCGGCTTGGCCGGGCTTGGGCTCACGCTGCTGCTGAGCTGGCTGGCAGCGCTGGCCATGAATCACGATGTGCTGCCCGGCGCGGACACGCGCCTCGCCGCATGGGTGTGCTGCGGGCTTGCGTGCTTTGCTGCCGGCGCGTTCTCGCCGCGGCCGGAGCAGGGGAGGGCACTTGGCGGAGCCATGACGTGGGCAGCGTGGGCAATCGGATATCTCATTCTGAAAGCAGCCGTCGGTGCGCAGTTTTTTTGCGCCGCTACCGCTGTTACGCTGCTGACCGCGCTGGTTGCCGCGATCGCCGGTTCGTGCATTTTTCATAAAAAGTTACGAAATAGAACAAAGAAGAAAAAACGGAAACAGAAGAGATATTACGCTTCGTAATCAGCTGCTTGGTTTACATAATCGTGACGTGATTACCTATATATTGCGTATCAAGGGCAATGATTACCGAAATATAGTCATATACTGCTGGAAATGCTGAGCATCTCTTTCTGCTCAGTTACATGGTTTACATAATATTGTTAACATAATTTCTTGTCATAATAAACAAAAATGAACAAATTCTGACGAACTACTTGATAACATTTTCGATTTGTATTATATTATGTCTACAACGCATTATGTAAATTGTCATGTTATGAGCGCGCGTTCATAAGCTGTCAGTGGTGATGAATGTGCGACATAACAGATTGCGTGTGCGCCGGAAACCGGCCGTATCTCACTTTCCGCTGCCGCCGCTGATCGCGATTGGTATGGCGGCGAGCTATGTGATCGGCTGCTGCTTCGGCGCCAATGCTGCGCTGCCGGAGCCGTCAAATCCGGTTCTTTCCTTTTTGAGCAGCAGCGGCGCGGGCGGGACGCTATACGGCGGCCTGCTGCCGGAACTGTGCGTCTCATGTGCCTACGGTTTTGCATTTTTGCTGCTGTCTACGTCGTATCTTGGTTTTTTGCTGATTCCGGCCGTTTTCGGGATCAAAGGCTTTCTGTCCGCCTGTACGGCGGCGGCTTTCCTGAATTCCGGCTGCGATCATGCGTTTTGGCTCTCGTGCGTTGCGGTCGGGCTGCCCGGCATTTTTCTCGTGCCGGCGCTGTTTTTGCTCGGCATGCTCTGCGCGCAGATGTCTGTGCGCCTGCTCGAGCAGCGGCGCGGCCTGCCGGTTCCCGTGGCATCGGAGCGATATTCCCGGGAGCTGGCGCTTGTGTTCTGCCTGCTGCTGGCGGCTGCGGCCGCAGCGTGCTATGCGGTACCGTTCTTCACACGGCTTATTCTGTGACCCGTGGTCACTGTGGATGAAATCTGATTGGAAAGGGGGAAGTCGTCATGCGGGATTCCGACGGAATGGAATTGTTCGAATCCTATCTGCGCGATGTCAAGCGTTCCTCGCAAAACACGATTTCCTCATACCTGCGGGATATCCGCCAACTCAGCGAATATCTGCATGCACACACGGACGCCGATCTCGGCTCCGCGGAAGAGGAAGAGCTGTGTGAATACATCGACTGGATGCGCAGCAACGGCAAGTCCGTTGCCACGGTTTCCCGGGCAATCGCATCGCTGAAGAATTTCTATGGGTTTCTGCTCAATAATCACTATGTGCAGCATAATCCGACCGGCAAGCTCGTGCCGGATAAGGCCAAGCAGAAGCTGCCGCAGATCCTCTCAAGCAAGGAAGTCGAGCTGCTGCTGGCGCAGCCGGAGTGTACGGACGCCAAGGGCTACCGCGACCGCGCCATGCTTGAGCTGCTGTATGCGACCGGCATCCGCGTCAGCGAGCTGATCTCGCTAAACATCACGGACGTGAATCTGTCTGCAGGTGTGATCCGCTGCCAGGGCCGCGACAAGGCGCGCATGATCCCCATGTATCCGGCGGCCGTGCGTGCCCTTACGGAATACATCAACTTCATCCGCCCGCAGATGATCGCTGCGCCGGATGAACAGGCGCTGTTCGTCAACGTCAGCGGGGAACGGATGTCGCGTCAGGGCTTCTGGAAGCTCATCAAGAACTATCAGACCAAGGCCGGTATCGAAAAAACGATCACGCCGCACACGCTGCGCCATTCCTTCGCGGCGCATCTGCTGGAAAACGGCGCCGATATCCACGCCATTCAGGAAATGCTCGGCCATGCGGATATCTCCTCGACGCAGATCTATTCGCACCTTGTCAGCAAGCAGCTCAAGGATGTCTACAACAAGGCGCACCCGCGTGCGTGACATACGTGTTTTCAAGCGCTCCGAAACGACTCGGAGCGCTTTTTTCTTTACCCGGCAGTTGCCTACGGGGCGAAAATATGCTATATTTATTTAATTGGAGTGATGCATATGCGGATCCTGGGCGTTGACCCCGGCATTGCCACGGTTGGCTTCGCGGTGCTGGACGCGGAAAAGCGCAGCCAGCGGCTGCTGACCTGTGGCGTGATCACGACACCGGCGAAAACACAGCTGTCGAGCAGACTCGACCAGATCTACCGCGACCTGAACGAGCTCATCGTGCAGTTCCATCCGGAAGTGATGGCGGTCGAGGAGCTGTTTTTCAATACGAATATCACGACCGGCATCGCCGTTGCCCACGGCCGCGGCATCATCCTACTCTCTGGCTATCAGGCCGGGCTGCAGATCTACGAATACACACCGCTGCAGGTCAAGCAGGCGGTCGTCGGATACGGCCGCGCGGACAAAAAGCAGGTCATGGACATGGTGCGCCGCATCCTGTCTCTGCAGGCGGTGCCGAAGCCGGACGACGCGGCGGACGCTGTCGCCATTGCGCTGTGCCATGCGCGCAGTGCCACATCTTTGATCCATCAACAGGAGAGGTTTGACCCATGTTCTACCACATAAACGGAGTCGTTACCGATATCGAGCCGAATTTGGTCGTGCTGGAGTGCGGCGGGGTCGGCTATGCGCTCAACGCCAGCCTGAACACAATCAGCAGTGTCAAAACCGGTGAGCGCGTCAAGCTCTATACTTACGAGATCATCCGCGAAGATGCGCATGATCTCTACGGCTTTGCCAGCAAGAGCGAAAAGCACTGCTTTGAGCTGTTACTCGCCATCTCCGGCGTTGGGCCGAAGGCAGCACTGTCCATCCTTTCGTCCAACACGCCGGACGGACTGGCATTGGCGGTGATCAACGGCGACGAAAAGGCGCTCACGAGTGCGCCCGGCATCGGCAAGCGCATCGCACAGCGCATCCTGCTCGAACTCAAGGACAAGATGGCCAAGGAGAGCGCAAGCGTGGACTTTGCGGATATGGCGCCGGCGGTGCCCGCGTCGGACGCGGCCTCGGCCGCGCGCAGCGATGCGATCGCCGGTCTCACGGTGCTTGGCTACAGCATGCCGGAGATCAATGCGGCGCTGCGCAAGCTGCCGTCCATCGAGGGCATGAGCGCCGATCAGATCATCAAGGCCGCGCTGCGCGCCATGATGCAGCAATAAGCAGGGAAGGGAGCGTATATGAGCATCAGTTTTTCTGAGGACGCCCAGCAGGAGGTCGTCACCTCCTCCCGCGTGCTTCCGGAGGATTCCGGTGAGGGTTCTCTGCGCCCGCGGCTGCTGAAGGATTACACCGGACAGGAAAAAGCGAAGGAAAACCTGCAGGTCTGCATTGACGCAGCACGCCTGCGCGGTGAGCCGCTCGACCACGTGCTGCTCTACGGCCCTCCGGGTCTGGGCAAGACGACGATGGCCGCCGTCATCGCAAACGAGATGGGCGTGAATATGCGCATTACCTCCGGCCCGGCCATCGAAAAGGCCGGCGATCTGGCGGCGCTGCTGACCAACCTGCAGGAAAATGACATCCTGTTTGTGGATGAGATTCACCGCCTTAACCGTGCGGTCGAGGAGATTCTTTACCCCGCCATGGAGGACTATGCAATCGATATCATCATCGGCAAGGGCCCATCAGCCAATTCGATCCGGCTGGATCTGCCGCGTTTCACGCTCATCGGAGCGACCACGCGCGCCGGCCAGCTGACCGCGCCGCTGCGCGACCGCTTTGGTGTCAATCTGCGTCTGGAACTCTACAGTCCGGAAGAGTTGCAGAAGATCGTGGAGCGCAGCGCCGGGATCCTCAAGGTGGAGATCGACAGCGCCGGCGCGTATGAGATCGCCTCGCGCTCGCGCGGCACGCCGCGTATCGCCAACCGCCTGCTCAAGCGCGTGCGCGATTATGCGCAGGTGCGTGCTGATGGTGTCATCACGAAAGAAGTCGCCAACGCCGCGCTACTGCGCCTCGAAGTGGACGAGCTGGGGCTCGATGCGACCGACCGGCGGATGCTGCGCAGCATCATCGAGTTTTATCACGGCGGACCGGTCGGTCTCGAGACGCTCGCGGCGACGATCGGCGAGGAGGCCGTAACGCTCGAGGATGTCTATGAGCCGTATCTGCTGCAGCAGGGCTTTTTGACGCGCACGCCCCGCGGCCGCTGCGTCACACGCCGTGCCTACGAGCATCTTGGCCTGGAATATATCGGCCAGCAGGAGATCGATCTTTGAAAAATCGCTGAATGTCGCCGAAAACGTGCATTTTGTACAAAAATATATTGACTTTTCAGCGTTTTTAGTTATAATTTGTTTTGCGTGGTATTGGAGTTTTGAAGGCTATGAAGGATGATTCCAAACTGTCTGATGCACAGCTGTTGTCATTGGTGACTGCCGGGGATGCCGCGGCGGAGGAAGCGCTCGCCGAGCGTTACAGCCGTCTGGTGCGCATCTGCGCGCGCCCGCTGTTTCTCATCGGCGGTGACAGTGAAGACCTCATTCAGGAGGGAATGCTTGGTCTGCTCTCGGCGATCCGGCAGTATGACCCGGCGTCCAACGTACCCTTCAAGGCATATGCGGAAGTCTGCATCAGCAACCGCATTTACAGCGCGATCAAGTCTGCTTCCAGGCAGAAACATTCTCCGCTCAACAGCGGCATTTCCCTAGACAGCATCCTCTCAGAAGAATCACAGACCCAGGCGTCCACCTATCCGGAAGCAAATTGTCGTGTTACTGAGGAGCAGGTTCTGGCCAGAGAGAGTGAACAAGAGCTATTGTCCGCATTTACCCGGTATTTGTCAGCGTTTGAAGCGCAGGTGCTTCGGCTATATTTGTCCGGTTTGTCCTATGCCGAGATGGCGGCCGAGACGAATAAATCCGAAAAATCCATTGACAATGCCGTGCAGCGGATCCGCCGCAAACTGGCGCGGCTCCCCAATTTCAGCGACTTCAGCAAAAGCTGAACGCAATATAGCCGAGAGGCAAGTTTTTCAAAAGAGAGGATTTATCATGTTCGAAGACAAAACGTTGAAGTGCAAAGAGTGCGGCGCAGAGTTCGTTTTCACCGCCGGTGAGCAGGAATTCTATGCGGAAAAGGGCTTCCAGAATGAGCCCCAGCGCTGCAAGGCCTGCCGTGACGCGCGCAAGAACGCCGCCCGCGGTCCCCGCGAGTTCTTCACTGCCACCTGCGCTGCCTGCGGCGGCGAGGCCAGAGTTCCGTTTGAGCCGAAATCTGACCGTCCCGTCTACTGCAGCGAGTGCTTCGCGAAGATGAGAGAGCAGCACTAATCAGCAGATAAACTGGTTAAAATGATTGGGGCGCTTCGTGCGACCCAATCATTTTCTCACAAGCAAACTACCGGAGGTAAAAAGTTATGTTTGAAATTTCCAGAGATACGATGATTTCGGAGATCCTGGCCAACGCCCCGGAGGCCATGCCCGTGTTCCAGAACATTGGCATGCACTGCCTCGGCTGCGCCATGGCCAGCGGCGAGACGCTGGAGCAGGCCTGCCTTGCGCACGACGTCGACCCGGACGAGTTCCTCGAGCAGCTGCGCACCTATCTGGAGAGCCTGTAAGATACGGACAAGGAGCAAAAGCCGGCGGTATGCCGGCTTTTGGCATTTCTGGGGAGAGGTTTATGGATCACATTTGCCTGTCGCCGCGGCTGCAAATGGTCGCGGACTTTGTGGCGCCGTGTGCCTGCGCCGCGGATATCGGCACGGATCATGGTTATTTACCGATCTGGCTGCTGCAAAATGGCGTCATTCGATCGGCGATCGCGGCCGATATTCACGCCGGCCCGCTTTCCAACGCGCGGCAGTCTGCCGCTGCCTACGATCTGGAGGAGCGCTTCCGGTTCGTGCTGGCGGACGGTTTGCGATTCCCGGACGCGCAAACGGCGGACGTCGTCACCATTGCCGGCATGGGCGGGGAGACGATCTGTGCGATCCTGGCGGCTGCACCGTGGCTGCGGCAGGGAAAACAGCTCGTTTTGCAGCCGCAGAGCAAAGTGCCGGAGCTGACGGATTGGCTCTGGCGCAACGGTTTCACGATCGAGGACGCAGCCCTGTGCCGCGACGCCGGGAAGCGCTATCTCGCCCTGCGTGTGCTTGGGCAGACGGCGGCGCAGGCATATACGCTGGAGCAGCTGCTGCTTCGGCGCCGTGACCCCCTGCTGCCGGAGCACCTGACGGAAGAGATCCGGCGGCAAACGCGTGCCCGCGCCGGTATGGCGCATGCAAAGCAAATACCGGCGACGGAACTGGCAGCACTCGATGCGCGGCTCTCGCAGCTGCAGACCTGCCTGAAGGAGGTACAGACATGGCAATCGTAAACGACATCTACGCTTTCTTAAACGAGATCGCGCCGGTGCGGTATCAGATGGACTTTGATAACGCCGGCTTTCTGGTCGGTGACGGCGGCACTGCGGTGAAAAAGGCACTGTTGGCACTGGACATCACGGACGACGTGATCGCGGAAGCGGTCGAGCTGCGCGCGCAGCTTCTTGTTTCGCATCACCCGCTCATCTTTACGCCGCTGCGGCACGCGACGACGGATGATCTCGCCGGACGCAAGGTGCTGACGCTGGCGCGGTATGGCATTTCCGCCATCTGCATGCACACGAATCTGGACATTGCCGACGGCGGCGTCAATGATGCGCTCATGGCGGCGCTGGGTGCGGAGGTCACCGGTGGTCTGGAACCGGCCGGTACGGCAGTTGATGGGAGCGCGCTTACCTGCGGCCGCATTGGGAAGCTGCCGGAGCCCATGAGCATGGCGGAATTCCTGCCCTACGTTGCCGGACACCTGCATGCCAACGGACTGCGGTACGTGGACGGCGGGCTGCCGGTCGAACGGCTCGCGGTCTGCGGCGGCTCCGGTGGGAATATGCTGGAGCTGGCGGCTGCAAAAGGCTGCGATACCTTTGTGACAGCGGATGTGAAGTACGACCGGTTTCTTGCAGCCAAGGAGCTCGGCATCAATCTGATCGACGCCGACCACTTTTGCACGGAAAACGTGGTCATCCCGGTCCTGCAGACGAAGCTTCAGCGGCAGTTCCCGAACGTCACGTTTGCCATCAGTCAGGTGCATCGTCAGACCGCACAGACATATTGTCCATAATGGATGCCGCCGGTACACTGCCGGCGGCATATTCTCGTCCCAGACCTCATACAGTTTTGGTAAGACTGATGAGGAGAGGACGACAGAATGGACAATTCTTCAATTTACGCAGACATTGCCGCCCGTACCGGCGGGAATATTTACATCGGCGTTGTCGGCCCGGTGCGCACCGGAAAATCGACCTTCATCAAACGATTCATGGAAACGCTCGTACTGCCGAATATTTCTGATGATTACGTGCGGGAGCGCGCCCGCGACGAGCTGCCGCAAAGCGGCTCCGGCCGGACGATCATGACCGCAGAACCGAAGTTTGTCCCGGAGGATGCCGTCTCGATCGAGCTGGATGCATCCGTGCATGCCTCCGTGCGGCTGATCGACAGTGTTGGATACATGATCCCCGGCGCAAACGGTCAGTACGAAAATGGGGAAGAGCGTCTGGTCACGACGCCGTGGTACGATCACGAGATCCCCATGCGCGTGGCGGCGGAAGAGGGGACACGCAAAGTCATCCGCGAGCACTCAACGATCGGCATCGTCGTCACGACCGACGGCAGCGTGACCGAGCTCGCGCGGGAGGACTATGCCGCAGCGGAAGCGCGCATCGTTGCAGAGCTGCAGGACATTGGCAAGCCGTTTCTCATCCTGCTCAACACGGCTGATCCGGCTGGGGAGGCCGCGCAATCATTGGCTGCCCAGCTGCGCGAACAGTACGATGCCGCCTGCCTGCCGGTCAATTGTCTGGAGCTGACGGAGCAGGATATTCTGGAGATCTTGCGCTCGGTCCTGTACGAATTTCCGGTCACGGAGGCCTGCTTCCGCATGCCGGAGTGGATGGACGTTCTGCCGCCCGGCAACGAAACAAAGCAGCAGCTCTATGCGCTGCTGCGCGAACAGATGCCGTCGCTGCACCGCCTGCGTGATGCGCGGCGCGCGGCGCAGACGCTCGCAGACAGCGAGCTGCTGGAGACGGCAGACGTGGAAAACGTCTCCGTGGACACCGGGGCCGTTTGCTATGTGCTCACGTTTCCGCGCGCGCTGTACTACAGCATCATCAGCGAGCAGGCTGGCGTTGCCCTGCGCAGCGACGGGGAGCTCATCTCATTTCTGACGGAAATGGGGCGCATCCAGGCCGACTATCAGCACATCCGCGGCGCGCTGGAGGATGTGCGCAGCAAGGGCTATGGGGTCGTCATGCCGTCGGCCGGTGACTTGCAGCTGGCAGAGCCGGAGATCGTCCGCAAGGGCGGGCGCTACGGCGTCCGACTCAAGGCCAGCGCCAAAGCCATTCACATGTTCCAGACCAATATCGAGACAGAGGTCTCGCCGGAGATCGGCGGAGAGAACGCCTCGAGTGAGATCCTTGGCTTCCTGCTGCAGGGCTTTGACGGTGATGTCGAGCAGCTCTGGCAGTCCAACATTTTCGGGAAGCCGATCTATACGATCGCGCAGGAAGGCGTGGAGGAAAAACTCAGCTGCCTGCCGACCAAAGCCGTTAGCAAGCTGCAGGAGACACTGCAGCGTGTGGTCAATGAGGGCAGCGGAACACTGATCTGTATTATTTTGTGACAAGAGCTCTGTCTGGCGTCCGGGAACCGGCTTGCAGACGCTTTTTTGAGAATAGCAAATCGTTATAACAGGCATCCGGCAAAGCGCCGGATGCCTGTTTATGTTGCTTCTGTTCTTGATTTCAGGATTTGTGTCTTGAAATCAAGAATCATGATGATTCTTGAATTTGTACTGATGCAATGGTAAACTGTGGTCATGGAAGTCCCTCGAGTTTGTCTATGACGACGGCAACCAGCCGTTCGCCATGATCTATAACGACGGCTCGACCTCGTTGTATTGGATGGAATTACCCCTAAATTTTAAGAAAGGAGGCGAAGCATGGACTTCGCTCATGATTACATGCGGGCGCTGCTGGCAAAAGAGATCGACGTGGCAGCCGAATTGCAGAAACAGAAATCTCAGGTCGTTTATCAGCAGTATTGTGCAGGTGGTACGATGCATCGTGGCTACTATTGTCCAAGTTTGACGGAAGATCTCTGGCTCGGCAACACAAAACGTGGCCGCCTTTGCAAGAAGCGGCCGCCGGAGGAAAGACTTTCTCATATATACGGCTTTGATGCATCGGACCGCTTGATCACGGTCAAGCACATGCACTGCTTAGAGGAGTATATTTTATACGGTGCAGGAGTGACGCTGGGGGTGGAGATAAGAAATAACAGTGCAAATACAATAAGCATCTGCCGGTATGACGAAAATAGCAGAATTCAAATATATGAGTATTATTTACTTACTCCGAAGGCAGATCAGGTTTCCTACATGACCCGAGAGACGTTTCGCTATCTGCCGGATCAGGTTATAGATAATTGGTATCGGGAGGCGGCGGTTGCAGGAACCTGGATTCACGAGCATTCTCGTTATGTGTTTTCAGTGGAAGACGGATATCTGGGTGACTATACTGCAGAAAATTTTTATCATGGTCGATGTGGTGTTAAGATTCCTTATCGAGTGACAAAAAAGCGCAAAGTTCCACCCTGTAAATAGGAAATTCATCAAGCGGGCGGTGCTGTTGCACCGCCCGCAGGGAAATGGACAAGTGTTCACTATGATGCGTACAACTGTCAGCACACAACCACAGATCATCATCGTTGCCTGCTGTATCACGCTGCGCCGTAGCGCCTACGGCGCGTGGGGCAACTATTCCGTGCATGGTGCTGACGGCAAAAAGACCACGGATGCCACCTTCTTCGGGCACATCAACCCCTTGCGTTACCGCGGGTATTACTACGACCGCGAAACGCGCCTCTACTACCTCCAGAGCCGGTACTACGACTTTGCTAACTGCCGGTTCATCAATGCGGATGGGGTCGTAACGACTAATGTTGCCGAGTTCCTCGAATGCAACATGTTTGCGTATTGTACCAATAATTCTATAAATTTTAGCGATGAAGATGGAAAATGCTATTATGCAAATGGTGTTTGGACAACAGATAGCCGCGGGAATGAAGCACTTGCAATTACTGCTGGATTCGGTGGTGGTTTGGGGGGTAGTTTCTCTATTGATGCGGCACAAAAGGAATTCAAAGCAGGTGATCCCGGATCATCACTTGGGGTTGTGTATTATCCGGATGCGTCTGTTGTTTGGGATTTGCAAGGATGGGGCGTAGCAGTTGGTGGTACATGTATACTGGTATCAGGCGAAGTCTCTTCTTCCACTATAAATGGTTATTCAATAGCTCCTGCTTTTGGCGCAGACTTCCATGCATTGATCACTTATACTTGGGTTGTTCCAATCAACGACCGTTCTCGGAAAGGACGATAACGATATTACCATGAGATTATTACGTTATGAAATCCCATTTACTATGGAAGAGACTAAACAAAAGCTGCGCGCGCAGATGCAAGGGCAGTATCGTTTAGAGCCGTTTCTCTTGCTGAACATGATTCCGTTTTGCGGAAAGCACGGCCTTTACGGCCGTATCAAGCAGCAGAAAATATGGGCAGTTGCAGTCAGCGGCTATGATATGTTTCCACGTAGATTTTTTAGAGGGACATTGCAAGATCGCGGTGGACATACAATCCTGGAAGGAAGATTTGTCCATTCCTGGGCATTGTGGATTTATTTGTTGGTAGCACTCGCTTGGGTGGAAACACCACTTTATTTGGGCGGATGGCCTCGCAGTGTGCTTATGAATGGATTTGTCACGTGGCTATGGTTCTTGACCATGGCTCTGATACCCGGAATTCTCAAAAACAAGAAGAATGAGCAGCTTGTCAGAACATGCTTTGAGAATCTTTGTACGAATGAGACGGACTGCTCCAGCAATTAAATCAGCCTCGAACCCCCAATTCTCATTCGTCGTAAGCGGGCGGTGCTGTTGCACCGCCCGTATTTTCATTCCAATCGACACGACTGAAAACCAGTACGTGAGCTTCAATGACGACTTCACGGACTGGCAGTACGCGTCGGGCGTCATCATCCCGAAGCGGCGTGACCTGATGATCCAAGACATCACGGTCTACTGCGCCTACGACTACAATGCCAACTACGCGTACTTCACGAACATCAGCCTCGTGCTCGAACCGGCGGAGACCTACAGCTACGACAGCAAGGGCAACCCCATCGCGGCGACGGACGGCAACGCCAAGACGGCCAGCGAGTTCTTCGCCGACTCCCAGCGCCTCAAGAGCTACACCACGCCCAGCGGCGCCAAGCACACGCTGGGGTACGACGCAAGCAACAACCTGCAGTCCGACGAGCTGGCCGGGCTGACGAACTACACCTACCACAACACCTCCGGCAGTGTCACGCTGAACATGACGCGCAAGGGGTACAGCGGAGACTACCTCAAGTCCGCCAACACCTACGACAGCACGCGCCGCTTCCGCACGCAGTCCACGGACGCCAACGGCGTCACGACGGAGTACGGGTACGACAGTGCGACCGCGCACCTGCTCAGGACCACGGCGGCCAACGGCACACAGCAGGAGTACCGGTACTATGCAGGCAGCGACCGCACTGCCTTTACCTACATTGGCGGTACGGCCTCGATCGACTATGTCTACGACCGCGCGCAGCTGACCAACCTCATCCGCAAGGCGTTCCCGCAGGCGGCGGATGCCGACGGGCAGAACGTTAACCCCTTCTGGCAGCACTACCTGCTGGGCTATGACACCTTCGGCAACATGACGAGCGTGCAGGTCTGCGCCTCGAGCGCGGAGCGAGAGGGGTACACCACGCCCATCGACCTCGCGACCTACGAATATGAGGGCAACGTCTATAACGGCCGCCTGTCCCGCATGACCTACGGCAACGGCGACTATGTGGACTACACCTACGACGCGTTTGACAGGCAGCGCACCGCCGCGTATAATGACGTCGACAGGACGACGCATGAGCGGAAAAATGTTGCTACGTACCACTACGACTACAGCAGCGACAACGCCCTCACGCGGCAGTATGCCACGGGCAGTGACGGCAAGATCACGGAGCAGTACAGCTACCAGTACGACAGCCTCGGCCGCCTCATCCATTCGCGCCAGTCGACGGCCGACGGCTCGCTCATTCAGCTCACGCAGCACATGTACGACGATGCCAACCGCATGACGTCGCAGACGTGGCAGTTCGGCACGGGCCTGTACCGGCAGCAGTATACCTACACCGGCCAGAACAGTGACGACAAGGTCGACGGCACGATCAGCGCCATCACGACCACGGTCCCGGGCCAGAACGCCATCACGTCTAAGTACGAGTACAACGACCTGCGCCAGCTGAAGTCCAAAACTGTCAAGCAGGGCGACACCAGCGCATACACTCGTTCCTATACCTACGACCGCATCGCGGTTGACAGCGGCAACTGGATGGGCACGCGTCTGGCGAGCACGGGCTACACGTTCGGCTCGAACAGCCGCAGCTTCACCTATACCTACGATGCCTCCGGCAACATCACGAGAATCGTGTTGTCCGGCGGTTCGCTCACGGTTGGAACCAAGAGCAAGACCTATTCCTATGATGCTCTTGGCCAGCTTGTCAAGGAGACGCCCGGAGGACTGGCCAGAAACGCTGTTAATTACACCTACGACACGGCGGGCAACATCCGGAGCGTTACAAAGGGCAATACGAGCAGCGCTACGCTTGTCAAGTCCTTCGGTTATACGAATCCCTCGTGGCCCGACCTGCTCACGAGCGTGACGGCGAACGGCACGACCAAGGATGTCCTGTATGAGGGGCAGTCGCAGACGAGCGACCTCCCGACCTCCGGCAACCCGGTCACGTACTACAACGGCCGTGACTACCATTTCGACTGGTCGAAGGGGCGTCAGCTCACAGAGGCCGTCGTGGGCGGCCAGACCGTGAAGTACGCCTATGACATGGCTGGTGTCCGCAGCAGCAAGCAGGTCGGTGATACGACCTATTCCTACACGACGCTCTCCGGCAAGGTCATGCGGCAGGCTTGGGGCGATAACAACGCTCTTGAGTTCGTCTATGACGACAGCAGCCAGCCCTTCGCGGTGATCTATAAGCACGGGTCGGCGGCGGAGCTGTACTATTACCTTGTCAACGCACAGGGTGACGTGGCGGCCATCCTCGATTCGTCCGGCACTATGGTCGCGTTCTACGACTATGATGCATGGGGCAACTGCACAGTGTACAACAGCAGTGCGAAAGTCCTCACCGATCCTACCAGCATCGCCAACATCAACCCCCTGCGTTACCGCGGCTATTACTACGACGCCGAGACCGGCTTCTACTACCTCCAGAGCCGCTACTATGACCCGGCCATCTGCCGGTTCATCAACGCCGACACCTTCGCCACCACCGACGCCAACGGCTTCCTCAGCGCCAATATGTTCGCATATTGCGAGAATAATCCGGTTGGCAACAGTGATCCGAACGGAGAATTCTTAAACACCCTTATCGGTGCGGTTACAGGCGCTGCACTGGGTGCGGCTCTTGCGCTCGTCACAGGCGAGAACGTAAAAGCAGCAGCCATTTCCGGCGCGATTTCAGGAGCAGCTTCAGGGCTTGCTGCAGACATAATTATCGCCACAGGTGGTTCTGCATTGGTTGTTGCCGGTGTGTATGGAGGCGTCGGATTTGCAGGTTCTTTTATTGGTTCTATTGCTGCGCAGCGCTCTGAAGGGAAACCAGTTAACCTAGGAGAAGCAGCAGTTGAAGGTGCATTTGGTGCCGCCTTTGGTATTGTTGATGGTTTGATGACAGGCAGTGTTACGCCCATGATGAAGCAAATACAGCAAACAGCTGGGAAGAAAGCTGTGGCACGGGGCATTACCAAAAGTTACGCTGTGAGGCGCACCATCCGAAATGAAGCGAGGAACTCAGGTCGAACAATCGTGGAAAATATACTGAGTGGCTTTACTTCTTGGTATACGCAGTTCCGCATCAAGCATCTGTTCAAGAGGTAATCAGTATGCGAAAAACATTATATTCTCATGTTATTTTGCTAATGGGTGGGCGATTGATGTGTCTTATGTTTGTGGCAATACCAATCGTACTGATATATGGAATGATCGTTGAGGGATTCAAGATCTGGTATTTCGTCATAACTTGCGTTATGACATTGCTCTTCGCGTATAATATCTATTGGCTTTGGCCATTGTGTTTTGGGGAATTAACTCTGACAGAGGACTATGTCAAGTGGCACGCACTCTTCATGCGCAGCGTCAAAATTCCGTATTCGGAGCTTCGGCACGTAGAGATCCGGCAATTCCGGGAAGGAAATGTGATGCGAAATGCGGATTTGTATCGCACAGGTCAGGAGTACGTTCTGATGTCTGTAGATTCCTTGCCTAAAACCCGCATTGATAAAATCCGCAGCGGTGATGGACTGATCAAGTATCAGTTCTTGATGTGGGATGCGGCGGTGTTCAGCGAATATCTTCCGGAACGGTACAAACCAATGTTTCAGTCGCGAGCAGAAACCTACACACGTGCGAAGGAGAAGCAGGCGCGCGACTGGCAGAAATGGAAAGCCAAGCGCAAAAAGGCACGCGAAAAGCGCCGGAAAAAGCGGCGGGTTGAAAAATACGAAAAGCATTGATCGCAGCGGGCGGTGCAGCAGCACCGCCCGCAGGGAAATGGACAAGTGGTCACTATGATGCGTACAACCGTCAGCACACAACCACAGATCATCATCGTTGCCTGCTGTATCACGCTGCGCCGCAGCGCCTACGACATGGAGGCGCTGCGTCTTTGTGTATATCGGCGGACGGTGCAGTAGATTTTTTCTCAAACCGGCAAAAACGACGGGGATTCCGGCTTGTGTTTTGTGTAAGGTTTGCGTTGTTTTCTTCACAATGCTGTGGTAAACTATGGGCAAGAATTCTAAAGAAAACGAGGGATGTTTATGAAGGCACTTTCCAAAATTGCTGCCGGCGTAAGCCCGTCCGCGACGCTGGCCGTCAGCGCTCTGGCCAAGAAGATGAAAGCAGAAGGCAAAGATGTCATCGGCTTCGGCGCCGGCGAGCCCGATTTTGCCACGCCCGACCGCATCAGTTATGCCGGCGTGCGTGCAATCTGCGACGGAAAGACACGCTATACCCCGGCCGCCGGTATGATCGAGCTGCGCCAGGCGATCTGCGACCGCGCCAAGGCGGACTACGGTCTGGAATACGATGCCGCGCAGGCGGTCGTCGCCAGTGGTGCCAAGCACACGGTCTACATTGCGCTGGCCGCGCTGGTCGACCCGGGCGACGAAGTGATCGTTCCGGCCCCGTACTGGGTCAGCTATTATGAGATGGTGCGTCTGTTCGGCGGCGTGCCCGTGGTTGTCAATGTCAGCGAGGAGCAGGGCTTCCAGCTCACGCCGGAGCAGCTCGAGCAGGCCATCACGGACAAGACCAAGGCCATCATCCTCAATAACCCCTCCAACCCGACCGGCGCTGTCTATCCGAAAGAGGCGCTCAAAGCCGTCGCAGATGTCTGCGTCAAGCATGACCTGTATATCATCTCGGATGAGATCTATGATAAGCTCGTCTATGACGGCGTGCAGTTTACCAGCGTCGCCGCGCTCAGTGACGAGATCAAGGCACACACGATCCTCATCAACGGTGTCTCCAAGACCTATGCCATGACCGGCTGGCGCATCGGCTATGCGCTGTCCCCGGCGCCGGTGGCCAAGGCCATGACCAACTACCTCAGCCATTCGACCGGCGCACCGGGCACCATGTGCCAGTGTGCGGCCATCGAGGCGCTCTCCGGCCCGCAGGACGAAGCGGAGCAGATGCGCCGGGTGTTTGAGCAGCGCCGTGACCTGATCGTGCGCCGCATCAATGCCATGCCCGGTGTCAGCTGCCTGAAGCCGAGCGGTGCGTTCTACGTCATGATGAATCTGGAGCAGATCATCGGCAAGCAGATCGACGGTCAGGTCATCGGCAGCGGTGATGACTTTGCAAAGCTCCTGCTGGAAAAGAGCCTGGTCGCGGTCGTGCCGGGCAGCGGCTTTGGCGTGCCGAATTTTGTGCGCCTGAGCTATGCGATCTCGACGGAAAACATCGAGACCGGCATGGACCGTCTGGAAGCGTTCCTGAAACAGCTTCAGTAAACCGATATTTGTGAGGCGCGTGGGTTGACCGCGCGCCTCTTTTTCTGTGCCTTGGTTGACGCGCCGGGCACAAAATGGTATCCTGAAAGCATGTCATAAGTGCCCGTCCACACTGCATACCATAGCAGGAGGGGGGAGTGCCGTGACAAAGTTACTCTATCAGCGGATTCTGGTCGTGCTGTTGGCGCTGATCGTGGTGTTTGGCGGCTGGTTCGCTGCCGACTGGCAACTCCGGCGCGCGGAAGCGGCCGCAAACTGGACCGATCCAAAGCAAGTCCTGATCCTTGACGCTGGTCACGGCGGGGAGGACGGCGGGGCAGTGGCGCCAAACGGGACCGTTGAGGCAGATATTAACCTGCAGATCGCGCTGCGCGCCCGCGCCATCGCGGAACTGACCGGCATTGAAGTCGTCATGACGCGCGACAGCCCGGAGATTGCCTACCCGGACAATGCCACGACGATCGCCGAGCGAAAAAAAGCTGACCAGCACCAGCGGGCAGAGCTCATTCGCAAAACGGACAACGCCGTGCTCATCAGCATCCACCAGAACTGCTACCCGGATCGGAAGCCGTCGGGTGCGCAGGTGCTGTATGCCGAGAGCAACGGCAGCGACGCGCTTGGCACGGCGATGCATGACAATCTCGTCGCATACCTTGACCCGCAAAACCGGCGCGTCGCAGCACCAATCTCGGATAAGATCTATCTGATGCGTGAGGTGAAATGCCCCGCAGTGCTGGTCGAGTGCGGCTTTCTATCCAATGAATCCGAGTGTGCAAAACTCAAGGACAGCGGCTACCAGACAAAACTGGCGGCTGTAATCATCGCGTCCTACTTACAATACCGGCAGTCACTGCCGCAAACAGGAATGGTTACATGAAAGCAAAATCGAGTGCGAAAACCGTTTTTTATTGCTCGGAATGTGGCAATGAAACGGCAAAATGGATGGGTCAGTGCCCGACGTGCGGCGCATGGAACACGCTGGTCGAGGCACCGAAGGAGCCCAAAATGGCGCTTGGCGCGCGCGCAAAACGTATCGCGCAGCCAAAGCTGATCTCGGAGCTGGATGCCGAGGAAGAGCTGCGGTTTTCCACCGGGATCGGTGAATTTGACCGCGTGCTCGGCGGCGGCGCCGTACGCGGCTCGTTGGTTCTGGTCGGCGGTGCGCCCGGTATCGGCAAATCCACGCTGCTGCTGCAGCTCTGCGGCCGCATCAGCGAGCAGGAAACGATCCTTTACGTCTCCGGCGAAGAGAGTCAGCGTCAGCTGAAAATGCGCGCGCAGCGCCTCGGTGTCGATCATGGCAGCATTTATGTGCTGGCCGAAACGGATCTGAACACCGTTCTGTCTACGATCGATGACCTGCAGCCGACCGTCCTGATCGTTGACTCCATTCAAACCATGTACGACGCCGAAACGGCGTCGACGCCCGGCAGCATCAGCCAGGTGCGCGAGTGCACGATGCGCATCATGCGCTCAGCCAAAGACAGCGGCTATACGGCGTTTGTTGTCGGTCACATCAACAAAGAGGGCAGCATTGCCGGCCCGAAAGTGCTCGAGCATATGGTCGACTGCGTGCTATATTTTGAGGGCGACCAGAGCATGTCCTACCGTATTTTGCGCGCGGCAAAAAACAGATTCGGGTCAACAAACGAGATCGGCGTCTTTGAAATGGAAGATTCCGGGCTTCGTGAGGTAACAAATCCGTCGGAAATGTTACTATCCGGACGCCCGACCAACACCCCCGGCACCTGCGTTGTCGGCGTCATGGAGGGCTCGCGCACGGTGCTGGCCGAGGTGCAGGCGCTGGTCACGCCGTCGGGCTACAGCGGCGCGCGCCGGAACGCCAACGGCATTGACTATAACCGCGCCATGCTGCTGCTGGCCGTGCTGGAAAAGCGCGCCGGTTTTTCGCTGTCGAGCTGTGATGCGTACATCAACGTGGTCGGCGGTCTGCGTCTGGAGGAGCCGGCTACGGATCTGGCGGTCATTCTGGCAATTGCGTCGAGCTACAAGGATCTGCCGGTCGGCAGCGACCTGGCTGCCGTCGGCGAGGTTGGTCTGTCCGGTGAGATACGCTCCGTGAGCCATTTGAACCAGCGCCTGTCCGAGATCGCGCGGCTGGGATTCCGGCGCTGCATTATCCCGGCGCACGTGCGCGATGATGTGCAGAAGCAAAACGGCCTGCAGACGATCCCGGTCAAGAACATTCGCGAAGCGCTCAAGGCCGTGTTCGGTGCATAAATCTTTTGATTCCTGCTGTGAGAAAGCATGCGCTGAGGAAATTGTGAAACTGACAAGGAAAACGGCCGGAAGGCCCATTTGTGGCGTTTCGGCCGTTTTCTCCTCCTCTAAATTCGGCAAAATTTTTATTTTGCCGAATTATTTGTGGATTTCGTCAATAGACACTGCCCCGTACTTCTGATATGCTCATATCAGAAATTGAGGTGTTGGATATGGATTATTCGGATGCGCCGCAGGTGCTGCGCGACTTTTTGATCTATCACGAAACGATCTGCGGACACTCCAAGGCAACGGTCGACCAGTATTATCTCGATCTGCGGATGTTTCTGCGGTTTTTGAAGCTCGACCGCGGGCTCACACCGCGCACGGCGGAATTAGACGAGATCTCCATCGCGGATGTCGATATTTCTTTTCTGCGCACAGTGACACTCACGGAGGTTTACAGTTTTCTGGCCTATCTGTCGCGCGACCGCGTCAAGCAGCCGAATGCGCACGAGCTGGAATACGGTCTGAGCGCAAACTCCCGTGCGCGCAAGATCGCCGCGATCCGCAGCTTTTTCAAATACCTGACCGTGAAAGCAAAGCTGCTGGAGGAAAACCCGGTGCAGGACCTCGATTCCCCGAAGATCCCCAAGACGCTCCCCCACTATCTCACACTGGAAGAGAGCAAGCGGCTGCTGTCCGTTGTGGATGGGAAAAATAAGGAACGCGATTACTGTATCTTGTGTATTTTTCTCAACTGTGGCCTGCGTATCTCGGAGCTGGTTGGTTTGAACCTGCAGGATGACCACGGCGACAGCCTGCGCATCCTCGGCAAGGGCAACAAAGAGCGTGTTGTTTACCTCAACGACGCCTGCCGCGAAGCGCTCGACCGCTATCTGGCTGTGCGCAGCGAGATCGCACCGCCGCGCACGACAGCCATGTTTCTCTCCAACCGACGCACACGCATCAGCTGCGACTCCGTGCAGGTCATGGTCAAGAAAAACCTGACCCGTGCAGGACTGGATGCCAGCCAGTACTCCACGCACAAACTGCGGCACACGGCGGCCACACTCATGCTGCAAAACGGTGTGGATGTACGCACGCTGCAGGAGGTGCTCGGCCATGAGCACCTGAACACCACGCAGATCTACACGCACGTGGACAACGATCAACTGCGCACGGCGGCGGCGGCCAACCCGCTTGGCGAATTCTCCCCAGGCGAGAATACGATAAAAAAAATCTCCGATTCCTGAAAACAGGAACCGGAGATTCGCTTTCTTATTTGGATTTCACCTTCGGCAGGTAATCGCGGACGCGATGATGCGGCTTATCAAAGCCGAACGCACGGATCGCCATCAGCAGCGTGCCAAGCGCAGCGGCGCCGTCCAGAACGGCGGCAAACCACAGCGTGCAGTAGCCGAGCTCCGCCATCACCAGCAGCAGGACCTTCACAGCCACGCCGATTGCCAGATGCTCACGGCAGATGCCCTCGACCCAGCCGGCCGTCTCGATCGCCTCCGGCAGCAGGTACGGATCCTGGCTCGTGAGCAGGATGTCGGCGTCAAACCGCTCGTCGCTCTCTTCCGGAATCACACAGGCGTCCAGATCTGCGGATGAATGTTCCGGATGTGCCGTACAGCGACGGTCATAATACAGCAGCAATTCCCCGTCGCTCAGGTTCTCCACCTGCTGTGCCAGGATCTGCTCCTTTTCCGCTCCGCTGCGCTTGCAGTAAAGATGGTCCGCCTTGAGCGCTTTTGCGTTTTCGGAAACCGAGTCATTGTTGGCGTTGCTGAAGAGCGTGATCGTATGCACACCCAGCGCACGCAGCTCTTTGAGCGCGGGTTTCGTGTCCGACTGCACAACTTCCTGCAGCAGGATCTTGCCCGCATACTGCTCACCGACGGATACATAGACCGCATAACCGTCCGTCAGGTCTGCGTCCGGAATGTCCACACCCTTGAGGATCATCAGCTCGCGCGTGCCGACGCAAACGCGGGTCGATTCAATATAAACCTCCACACCGCTCTCGGGAATATCGACCGCGCGGGAGAGATACTCCGTGTGAATGGGGCCGCTGTACGCAGCGCAGATCGCGCGCGCCGTGCGGCTGTTCGAGCAGGACTCCGCGTTGGCCGCCAGCTGCAGCAGCGCTTCCGGCGTCAGCTGACTGGATTTCACACTGACCACCTTCGGGAGCTGACTGTCCCCCTCCCCTTCGTCGACTGCGACTGCACGCACGGCGTTGAGCGCGCGCATGCTGCGGCAGCTGCGAAACAGCACGTCGCAGTGATAAGCGCCGTTGACGGCACTGTACCACACCAGCGGCACGGAAATGAGCAGCGCGCACGGTGTGGAAAGGAAGAGCACGATCATGGCGGCGTGAATTGCCCGGGAAACCGTCGCAATCTTGAGCACGATCTCCAGCACGGCAACGAGCACTGCGATGCACAGACCGGCCGGTGCAAGATAGCTGATCCACTTGGGAGCGGAAAATTCGGCCGGAGAATGGATCTCACCGCCGACGGCAGCCGCCAGCGTTTTTTTCGCATGGACTGTGACGACCGCGATCAGGATCGACACGATCCGGTACACAAGCAGGAAAACAGCGGCGTCGACCGGCTGTCCGACTGCCATGGTGCCGATCACGCACACGACCACGATCACTGCAGGCCGGAATACCTGCCGGTCGAGAATACATGCGATCGCAGCCGCAAGGTAGTCATATCCGGCAGCAAGCACGGACAGGACCAAAAGTACGTACCGCAGCACGGTGCTGTGTACGAGCGCGCCGACGATGCACAGGATCAATGCTGCCGCAAGACGCACGATCAGCACCAGATCCAGTCCCGTTTCCGGAAACAGGCGCAGCGTTTTCCAATCATAATCCGGCCGGTCGGCAGCAAAGCAGCTTGCAGACAGCCGTGTCAGAAGTTCCTGAAAATTCATGGGTGTTCCCCCTGTTCAGACTGAGCAGTGTGTCAGACGGCAGCTCAGGCTTTTCCGTCGCAGCCGAGCACATCGACAATCTTGTGCTTGACGAGCTGCTTGATGTTTTCGCGCGCAGGGCCGAGATACTTTCTCGGGTCAAACTCTGCCGGGTGCTCCGCCAGATATTTGCGGATCGTGCCGGTCATGGCCAGACGCAGGTCAGAATCAATATTGATCTTGCACACGGCCAGACGTGCCGCCTGACGCAGCTGATCCTCCGGCACGCCGATCGCGCCGGGCATATCGCCGCCAAACGCGTTGATCATCTGTACGTATTCCTGCGGCACGGACGACGAACCGTGCAGCACGATCGGGAAACCGGGCAGACGCTCGGAAACTTCCTCGAGAATGTCGAACCGGAGCTGCGGCTTCGTGCCGGGCTTGAACTTATAGGCACCGTGGCTCGTGCCGATGGCGATCGCGAGCGAATCGCAGCCGGTGCGCTCGACGAATTCCTGCACGTCCTCCGGGCGCGTATAGGACGAATCCTCTGCCTTGACCTTGACATCATCCTCGATGCCGGCCAGCGTGCCGAGCTCCGCCTCCACGACGGCACCATGCGCATGCGCGTATTCCACGACCTGACGCGTCAACGCGACATTTTCCTCAAACGGCTTGGAGGAAGCGTCGATCATGACGGAAGAAAAACCGTCATCGACACAGGCCTTGCACAGCTCGAACGAGTCCCCATGATCCAGATGGAGACAGATCGGCAGGCCGGTCTCGATCACGGCAGCTTCCACCAGCTTGACCAGGTACGTACGGTTGGCATACTTGCGCGCACCGGAAGATACCTGCAGAATTACCGGCGCATTGCACTCTTTGGCAGCCTCCGTGATGCCCTGAATGATCTCCATATTGTTCACGTTGAAGGCGCCGATGGCATAGCCGCCCGCATACGCTTTTGCAAACATTTCCTGAGAAGTTACAATCGACATTGACAAGTCAACTCACTTTCATATAATATATAGAACAGCAATATGATCCAAAACAGATAATCGATTCAATTTATTTTACACATGTTTTTAGATAATATCAATAGCGGAATTCAATGTTTCAGTAAAATCTATCAATTCTTTGAATTTATGGAGGTACGTTATGTCCGGTGAATTGAAAGGCGCTTGTATCTTTGGGCAGTCCGGCGGGCCGACTGCAGTCATCAACGCCAGCGCCTACGGAGTGCTCAAGACTGCGTTGGAATCCGATGTCATAACCAACGTTTACGGTGCGGCCCACGGCATCCGCGGCGTTCTGGATGATCGCCTGTATGATATCGGCCAGGAGGATCCGGACGAGCTCCGCCTGCTTCTGCACACGCCGTCGTCGGAGCTGGGCTCCTGCCGCTACAAAATGGCGGACCCGGATACTGACGATACGGATTACCGGCGGATTCTGGAGATTTTCCGGAAATACAACGTGCGCTACTTCTTCTATAACGGCGGCAACGACTCCATGGACACCTGCAACAAAATCAGCCGTTACATGCAGACGCACAATTGGGACTGCCGCGTGATGGGCGTGCCTAAGACCATTGACAACGACCTCTTCGGCACCGATCACTGCCCCGGCTTCGCCAGCGCCGCCAAGTACATAGCGACCTCCTGCATGGAAGTGTCCAAGGACTGCCGTGTGTATGATACCGGCACGATCACGGTCGTGGAGATCATGGGCCGCCACGCCGGCTGGCTGGCCGGCAGCGCCGCGCTGGCGTCAGCCTGCGGTTCCGGGCCGGATCTGATCTACCTGCCGGAAGTGGACTTTGACATGGAGCAGTTCCTTGCGGATGTGCACCGCATCTATGAGGAGAAAAACAACGTTCTTATCGCCGTTTCCGAGGGCATCCACTATGCGGACGGTTCGTTTGTTTCCGAGGCCAAGGCCTCGGCGACTGACGGCTTCGGTCATGCGCAGCTCGGCGGTCTGGCGGCACGACTGGCGCAGGTGATCAAAGAACACGAACACGCCAAGGTGCGTGGCATTGAACTGTCGCTGCTGCAGCGCGCGGGCGCGCATCTCGCCTCCCAGACGGATATCGATGAGGCGTTTGCCGCCGGCAAGATGGCCGTCGAGGCAGCGCTTTCCGGTGAGACCGGCAAGATGGTCGCGTTTGAGCGCGTGATGGCGGACGGTCAGTATACCTGCCGCATGAAGCTCATTCCGCTCTCCGATGTCGCAAACTACGAGAAGAAGGTCCCGGTGGAGTGGATCGTGCCGGAGGGCAACAACGTCACGCAGGACTTTATTGACTATGCCCTGCCGCTCATTCAGGGCGTGCCGGAGATCCCGCTGGAAAACGGCCTTCCCCGCTATGCACGGCTGAAAAAGGTGCTTGCAGAATAAATCAGACGCAGAGTCGGCGAAAAATCGCCGGCTCTGTTCATTTGTGCTGTTCAAGTGTCGGAAAATATGATAAACTAATGCATTATCTATTGTAACGAAGGAGTTTCCAAAATGATCACTGTTGATGACCTCTCGCTGCAGTACAGCGGCGCCCCGCTGTTTTCCAAGGTGAACCTGCAGTTTACCCCCGGCAACTGCTATGGCATCATCGGCGCCAACGGCGCCGGCAAATCCACATTCCTGAAGATCCTCTCCGGCCAGCTCGAGCCGAGCTCCGGCAGCGTCTATATTGACTCCAAGGCCAGAATGTCTGTCCTCAAGCAGGATCAGACGATGTACGATGCCTATACCGTCATGGACACGGTCATCATGGGCAACCAGCGCCTGTACGACTGCGGCAAGGAGAAGGACGCCATCTATGCCAAGGACGAGATGACCGACGAGGACGGTATCCGTGCCTCCGAGCTCGAGGAGGAGTTTGCCGATCTCGGCGGCTGGGAGGCAGAGTCGGATGCATCCCGCATCCTGCAGGGCCTCGGCGTATCGCCGGAGTATCACGAGACCATGATGTCCGACATGGATCCGCGCCTCAAGGTGAAAGTCCTGCTGGCGCAGGCGCTCTTCGGCCACCCAGACATCATCCTGCTCGACGAGCCGACGAACAACCTTGACCTTGCGAGCGTCGTCTGGCTGGAGGATTTCCTGATGGATTACGACGGCACGGTGCTCGTCGTGTCGCATGACCGCTATTTCCTCAACAACGTCTGCACGCACATCGTCGATATCGACTACGGCAAGATCAAGATGTATGTCGGCAACTACGACTTCTGGTACGAATCCAGCCAGCTCATGCAAAAGCTCGTCAAGGATCAGAACAAGCGCGCCGAGCAGAAAATTCAGGAGCTGCAGACCTTCATTGCCCGCTTCTCCGCCAACAAGTCCAAGTCCCGGCAGGCCACGTCCCGCCGCAAGCTGCTCGAGAAGATCTCCGTCGAGGATATGCCCGCCTCCAGCCGCCGCTATCCGTGGGTCGGCTTCAAGGCCGAGCGCGAGCCCGGTAAGGACCGCCTGTTCGTGACGGACATCAGCAAGACCGTTGACGGCGAAAAGCTGCTCAACCACGTGAGCTTCATCGTCGGCAAGGAGGACAAGATCGCCATCCTCGGAAAGAATGAGCTCGCCGTGACGATGCTCTTCAAGATCCTTATGGGCGACGAAGAGCCGGACGAGGGCACGGTCAAGTGGGGTGTTTCGACCACGCAGGCCTACTTCCCCAAGGACCACAACAGCTATTTCGAAAACTGCGACTATGACCTCATCGACTGGATGCGCCAGTTCTCCACCGATAAGCGTGAGAGCTACCTGCGCACGTTCCTCGGCCGGATGCTGTTTTCCGGCGACGATGTCTATAAGCAGGTCAAGGTCCTGTCCGGCGGCGAGAAAGTGCGCTGTATGATCTCGAAGATGATGCTCTCGGGCGCGAACTTCCTCGTGTTCGATCAGCCGACGAACCATCTGGATCTGGAGAGCATTGCGGCGCTCAATAACGGCATGGCCGCCTTCCCCTACAACATCATCTTTACAAGCCACGACCACCAGCTCACGCAGACGGTCGCCAACCGCATCATTGAGATCACGCCGGACGGCATCATCGACCGCCGCTGCACGTACGACGAGTATATGCACATCGCCGGTCAGGAAGCGGAATAAACCATGGAGCAGCTTGCGAAAAACCAACTGTATACAGCAGAGATCACGGGTTATACGTCCGACGGCGCGGGTGTGTGCCACGTTGCCGGCCGCGCCGTGTTTGTCAAGGGCGCGCTCGTCGACGAAACGTGGCAGGTCCGTATCCTGAAGGTGACGGCAAATACCGTCTACGGTAAGGCGGAGCAGTGCCTGTCCCCTGCTCCGGCGCGCACGGAGCCGCCATGCCCGGTTTACCGCACCTGCGGCGGCTGCAGCCTGCAGCACATGGACTATGACGAACAGCTGCGCATGAAGCTCCAGCGCATCAATGATGCGCTCACGCGCATCGGCGGCGTTTCGGCGCCGGTGCAGGATATCATCGGCATGGAGTACCCGCTCTGTTACCGAAACAAGGCGATTTATGCTGTCGGCAAGAAGGACGGCCGCGTAGTCAAGGGCTTTTACCGCGCATCCAGCCATGACATCACGCCCGTGGAGCAGTGCCTGCTCCAGCTCCCGCTCGCGGACAAGGCAGCGCAGACGGTCTGCGACTGGATGAATCTGCGCGGCATCGCGCCGTATGACGAGGCCACCGGCCGCGGCACGGTGCGGCATCTGTTCACGCGCTGCGCCATGCACACGCCCGATGCCGTGTTGTGCATCGTCTCTGCGCACGGATTCGGAGCGCAGACGGACGATCTGATCGCCTATCTGCGCGAGCATTGCCCGGAGCTGACCGGCATCGTGCTCGATATCAACAAGCAGAAAGGCAACGTCGTGCTCGCCGGAGATTTCTATACGCTCTGGGGTAAGCCGGAGCTGACCGACCGGCTCTGCGGACTGACGTTCACACTCTCGCCGCAGGCATTTTATCAGGTCAACCCTGTGCAGGCCGAGCGGTTGTATGAGCGCGCGGTGGAATACGCCGTTAACGCGCCGACGGATCAGGTGCTGGACCTGTACTGCGGCGCCGGGACGATCAGCCTGTGTCTGGCGCGCAAGGCCGCGCACGTCATCGGGGCCGAGATCGTGCCGGAGGCAATCGAGAACGCGCGCCGCAACGCGGAGCGAAACGGCATCGAGAATGCGGAGTTTCTCTGCGCCGATGCCGGTGCCGCTGCGGCGGAGCTGGCCCGGCGCGGCGTCCGGCCGGACTGCATTGTGGTCGATCCACCGCGCAAGGGCATGTTCCCGGATGCCATTGACGCAATGGTGTCCATGCAGCCGCCGCGGATCGTCTATGTCTCCTGCGACCCGGGCACGCTCGCGCGCGACGTGAAGCTGCTCGCACAGCGCGGCTACACGCTCACGCAGGCGCTGGCCGTGGATATGTTCCCGCAGACGCCGCA
>ERZ809296.124-NODE-124-length-135981-cov-9.887821_pt1 | contig 135981 bp, 134 predicted proteins | sample MGYA00520511_ERZ809296 | MGnify/ENA primary metagenome ERZ809296 (study PRJEB31576, sample SAMEA3212662) | Homo sapiens | biome: human-gut; feature: human gut; material: fecal | place: Sweden | collected 2012 ... | reverse complement strand
AACGGTAGGTTTTCCACCTTCCATAACAGCTACACAGCTGTTGGTTGTTCCTAAATCAATACCAATAATCTTGCCCATTTTCTTATCCTCCTATATTTATCAATTCATTGTTTTGTTAACATGTTTATATTTTTACCATCCATAACAGATGGGAAAAAACTTATTCACTTACAACAGCTACCATACTGTGGCGAACCACGGTATCTTTGTACATATAGCCTTTCTGAAGTTCCTGTGCTACAATGCCAGGTTCAAACTCTTCGCTCTCCACCTGCATGACTGCATTATGAAGATCCGGGTTAAACTCCTGTCCGACTGCCTCAATTGGTTTCACTCCAATAGAATCGAACTCTGTCATCAGTTGCTTATATACTTTATCCATACCGGTGACAAAAGCATCATCTTTCTGTTCTTCCGGTACTGCTGCAAGTCCTCGTTCAAAATTATCCACGATTGGAAGTACTTTCTCAATTATGGACTTTGCACCCATGTCAAACATTTGGGATTTTTCTTTTTCTGAACGCTTACGGAAATTATCGAACTCTGCCATCTGACGTCTTAAGCGATCGTTGAGATCTTCGATCTGCGCATCTTTTTTATCTTTTTTCTTCTTTTTGCCAAAGATGCCATCTTTCTTTTCTTTTGTATCTGTCTCTTCCGAAGCTGCTTCTGTATCCTGTGCATTTTCTTTCTCTGCAGAATCCTCTGTTTTTGTTTCCTCTGCACTCTCCTCAGCCGCTTTGTTTTCTTCTGTATCTACTGTCTCTTCAACGACTTTGTCCTTTTCTAATTCTTCCGTGACATCCTTGTTATTTGTCTCTGCCATGTTTTACCGCCTTTCTATGAATCCTGCTTGTTCTTTTCAAATATTCCATCCAGCTGGGATTTCAGATTTTTCAAATTATCTACTACATTTTCGTAATCCATACGTTTCGGACCAACGATTCCGATGGTTCCTTTCACGCCTTCCCCAAGATCATATGTTGCAGTAACAATACTGCAGTCTTTCATGGTCTGTACCGGGGCTTCATTTCCTATATAAACCTGAATACCATTTCCTTTCTCTTTCTGATCATCGGAAAGGGATTCTGTCACAAGGTTCAAAAGTTCATCTTTTTCCTCAAATGTGGAAAGAAGATTCGTTGCACTTTCCGCATCCGACAACTCCGGATACTTCAAAATATTCGTTGCGCCGCTGGTGTAAATCTGTAAATCTTCGTTTTCGCTGAGTGTCTGCGCCAGTGCATCTAACACATCACCAACGATCGTACTGTGGATTCCTGCCTGCTCCTTTAGCTTTGCAATCGTGCCAAGGTTGATTTCCTGAAGTGACAATCCATTGAGCGCTGTATTTAACAGAATGTTCAATTTCAGGATTGTCTCATTGTCAAGCTGTTCCTCGACCTCTATCATCTGATTCTTTACAATGTTACTGTTCAAAACAATAACTGCAAGAATATGAGATTCATCCACATTTGACAACTGTATAAATTTAATCTTGTTCGTGCTGTAAGTCGGCGCAGAAACAAGTGTTGCATAATTGGTATTATTGGCAAGCATTTTTGCAACCTGCTTCAATACTTGATCCATCTTCTCCGTCTTTTCAATGACGAAGTCTTTCATCTCTTTTACTTCCCGATCCTTCTCTTCCATCAGATGATCGACATAAAACCGATATCCTTTATCGGAAGGAATACGTCCGGCAGAAGTATGAGGCTGCACGATATATCCCAGTTCCTCAAGATCTGACATCTCGTTACGGATGGTTGCTGAACTTAAATTCAAATCCGTATACTTGGAAATGGTTCGCGATCCAACCGGTTCGCCCGTTGCCAGATAGTTTCGGATGATTGCATCTAATATTTTTACTTTTCGTTCACCTAACTGTTCCTTATCCATTCCCATTTCACATTCTCCTGTAATCTGGAATCTTTATTGTTAGCACTCATTTATTTAGAGTGCTAATATCGTTCTGGTATTAAAATAGCACCAAGGGTTTTTCTTGTCAACACCTTCGTGCTATTTTATTTTTATTTTATACTTTTTTTATATACACTTATAATAAAAACTGAGCCATCACATAATTGGCAACATCCATTCCGCGATCCGTAAGCTTGATTCTTCCTTCACGCTGCTGAATGAGTTGCTGATCTTTCAATTGGCGTAACACTTCCGGATATACCGCTTCAATCGGCATACCAAACGCATCCTCGAAAGCCTTGCGTGTCACCCCCCCTGTCAAGCGTAATCCGAGGAACATAAATTCCTCCATTTGTCCTTTGCGGGTAATGACATTAGCCTCGGTGTGAAGATTTGTTCCAAACCAGTGTCCTTCCGGTGCTGGCATGCCTTCTTCTCCGGCAAATGCCTCTGGCGGCAATGTTGTGAGCTTTCCACAGATTTCATTATACTCATACAGTTCTCTTGTATTCGAATAGCGTACATTATCGATTAACGATGCAGCTCCCAAGCCAAGTCCAAGATAATTTTCTCTTACCCAGTATCCAATATTGTGCTGGCACTCATAACCTGGTTTTGCAAAATTGGATACCTCATAATGATGATAGCCTGCCTCTTTTAACATACTTTGCGTTTTCTTTAAGCTCCTGTATACCTCATCCTCCGAAGGAAGTTCCTCCGTTTTCATTCCGGCCTCCTGACGCACTACATCGAATTTATAGCGGTCGTAAAAAGGAGTTCCCTTTTCAATAATCAATGAGTACGCAGAAATATGTTCCGGTTTTAGACGGATGACTTTCTGCAATGTCTGGGTAAACTTTTCAACTGTCTGATGTGGCAGCCCGCTCATGATATCAACATTTATATTATGAAAACCGAGATTTCTCGCAAGCTTATATGTTTTTAAAAACTGCTCAAAGGTATGAATTCGCCCAAGTGACTTTAACTCATCATCATTTGCCGACTGCATGCCGATAGAAAGCCGGTTGATTCCTACTTTTTTATAAGCTCCGAATTTTGCGATTGTGACTGTTCCCGGGTTACACTCGAGCGTAATTTCCGCATCTTCCCTCACATGAAAACTTTTGTAGATCTGTTCCATCACAGCAATGAGAAGTTCCGGTTCTAACCAGCTTGGCGTACCGCCTCCAATATAAATTGTAGATACCTCATAAGACTGCATCAACTCGCCATAAAAGCGAATTTCTTTCAGCAGTGCATGTACATACTGAATCTGTGTCTTGCTGTCCGCTGTAAAAGAAAGGAAATCACAGTAATCGCATTTCTTCACGCAAAAAGGAGTATGCACATATAATTCTAAATTATTCTTCATATTCATTAATCTTCGTCCAGTTTCAGTACACTCATAAATGCCTCCTGCGGCACTTCTACGGTTCCGATCTGACGCATACGTTTCTTACCTTCCTTCTGTTTTTCCAGAAGTTTCTTCTTACGGGAAATATCACCGCCGTAACACTTGGCAAGCACATCCTTACGCATAGCCTTAACGGTTTCACGGGCAATAATTTTTCCTCCAACGGATGCCTGAATCGGAATTTCAAATAAATGTCTTGGAATTTCTTTCTTTAAACGCTCACACATTTTGCGGCCTCTCTCATAGGCGCTTTCTTTGAACACGATAAAGGAAAGAGCATCTACCATCTCACGGTTAATCAGAATATCCAGCTTAACCAGTTCTGAACGCACATAGCCTTTCATCTCATAATCAAACGATGCATATCCACGGGAACGGGACTTTAACGCATCGAAAAAGTCATAAATAATTTCATTGAGCGGCAGATCATATTTGATCACTGCACGAGTTGCTTCTATATAATCCATGCTGATATAAATACCACGACGCTCCTGACACAGTTTCATGATTGCCCCGACGTATTCGCTGGTCACCATGATTTCTGCTGCCACAAACGGTTCTTCCATATATTCAATCTCTGACGGATCCGGCAGATTAGACGGATTGGTCAGATCAATCACCTCGCCATTTGTCTTATGCACCTTATAAATTACGCTCGGTGCTGTCGTTACAAGATCCAGATTAAATTCTCTTTCCAACCGTTCCTGAATGATTTCAAGATGCAACAGGCCCAAAAATCCACATCGGAATCCAAAGCCAAGTGCCAGCGAAGTCTCCGGCTCATAATACAAAGAAGCATCATTAACCTGCAGCTTTTCTAGCGCATCACGCAGATCCGGATACTTGGCAGAATCTGCCGGGTAAAGTCCACAGTAAACCATTGGATTTACTTTCTTGTATCCTGGAAGCGGTTCCGCACACGGACGCTCACTGTCCGTAACAGTATCACCCACCTGTGTATCCCGTACATTCTTGATACTTGCTGCAATATATCCAACCATTCCAGCCGATAATTCATCACATGGAATAAACTGCCCTGCTCCAAAATAACCAACTTCTGTAACAAGATCCTCTGCACCGGTAGCCATCATTTTGATTTTTGTGCCGACTTTAACAGTACCTTCCTTGATACGGCAGAATATGATGACACCTTTGTAGGAATCATATATTGCATCAAAGATCAATGCCTGAAGCGGCGCTGTCGGATCTCCGGTCGGTGCCGGGATTTTGTGCACGATCTGTTCCAGTACATCTTCGATATTTAATCCTGTTTTTGCAGAAATGCGTGGCGCATCGGCCGCTTCAATTCCAATCACATCCTCAATCTCCTGCACGACTTCATCGGGTCTTGCACTTGGCAGATCAATTTTGTTAATTACCGGCATCACATCAAGGTCATGATCCAGTGCCAGATATACATTGGCAAGTGTCTGTGCCTCAACACCCTGTGCCGCATCCACGACAAGGATTGCTCCATCACATGCTGCAAGGCTTCGGGAAACCTCATAATTAAAATCCACATGTCCCGGGGTATCAATCAGATTAAAAATATATTCTTCTCCATCCTTCGCATTGTAAATAATACGAACAGCCTGCGACTTGATGGTGATACCACGCTCACGTTCGAGATCCATGTTGTCAAGTACCTGTGCCTGCATCTCGCGGCTGGTCAGTGTACCAGTCTTTTCTATAATACGATCTGCAAGTGTAGACTTGCCATGATCGATATGGGCAATAATGCAAAAATTACGAATTTTGCTCTGATCGATTGACATATAGTTCCTCCTGCCATCTATTTCAATGGCTCATTCTCTTCGTTATTGACAAAACTTAATTATACGGAAAAAATCTGATTTTTTCAAGATTTTGTTCACTACATAATCGGCCATCTGCTAAAAACTTCCTGCTTTACGGAATCATCCGCAAAACTTGCAGCAAGCGACGCCATATAGATTTTCTGGCACATTGCCTCCTTAAACATCCCTGCATCAACCAGTCTCATATACTCGTCCGTACATGTCGTATCGCTCACCGTGCGATTGTCCGTATTAATCGACATCGGAATTCCCGCTTCGTAGAACTTTTTAAACGGATATTCCTCGATGGAATTGATCGCCTTGGTCTGTAAGTTGCTCGTTGGGCAAAGTTCCACGCCAATCTTCTTATCCGCACAAAGCTTCATCAGTTCCGGGGCGTCCTTCATAGCGATTCCGTGCCCGATTCTTCTTGCACCATACTCGATTGCCGTCTGAATGTTAAGCGTGCTACCGCATTCTCCCGAATGAATGGTAAAAGGCATGTCATTCTTTCTTGCCCACTCAAAAAGCTCACGAAACCCGGATGTCGGATATGCTTTCTCATCTCCCGCGAGATCACATCCCACAACACCGGATCCGAGAAGTTCTCTTGCATCTTTGAGCATCGAAAGATTTGTCTCCTGATCAAGATTCCGCATCGCGCAAACCAGGATTCCCGTATGGATATCACGTTTTGCCTCGGCAGATTTTAATCCTTCATTCACACTCTCAATGATCTCTGTAATTTTCAGTCCCTGCTGCGTTGAAAAAGAAGGGGCAAATCGTACTTCCAGATACTTTACCTGCTCCTTTGCCGCACGAAGCGCAAGTTCCTCCGCCGCTGCGCGAAGCCCTTCCTTCGTCTGCAGGCAGCGAAGCGGCAGATCAAACCGCTTCAGGTAATCTGCAAGAGACGGACAGTCCATCGGCGCCGTCAAAGCCTCCTGTAACTCTTCCTTTGTATATTCTTCGCCCATATCGGCAAGCAGCTTCTGTGTCAGTTCCACACTCATCGAGCCATCCAGATGACAGTGCAGCTCAATTTTCGGCATATTGTATGCGATAAAACGATTCATCATATGTTTTCCTCCAGATTCTTTGGTCCAAATCCCATCGGGAATAATTCTTCCAGTTTATATATACAATATTCATGTTCTGATTTTGCCAGAATAATCGTAAATGTAGCCGGCTCACAAAATTCCATCATCACCTGCCGACAGACACCACACGGCGCACAATAATCCAGCTGACCGGCATCCTCCGCTCCTCCAACGATTGCTATCGCTGCAAAATTGTGTTCTCCTTCACTGACCGCTTTAAAAAACGCGGTACGCTCTGCACAATTTGTCGGTGTATATGCGGCATTTTCAATATTACAACCTCTATAAATGCGACCTTCTTTTGTCAGCAGCGCCGCTCCCACCTGAAAATGCGAATACGGCGTATACGCCATACGCCGCGCCTGAAATGCTTCCCTGATCAGTTTTTCTGTTTCCATCTCTTTTGCCCCTTTGCAGTTGAATATCAGACCACTTAAATATACATCTATTATAAGCTGTTTAGCCGTCTGATTTCAACACCTTTGCAAGGATATCTGCAAGCGGTTCCATCGCATTTTCCGCCTCTTCATATGTATTGGTCTGCGCCCCCACTTCAACCAGAAGTGATTTTGGACAAAAATGCATATTATAGCGATACCCCTTCAGATAAATACGCCGCGTAAAATCCGGATAATACTCTGCCGCTGCAAGCTGCATCTGAAAAGAAAAAGCAAGATTATCCGCAATATACGGATTTTTCAGATAAGCAATATCTCCTGTGGCTGTTGTCCGGCTCAATCCATTAAAGAACATGATCTGTGCCATCTTTTTCCCATTTTGCTCCGTAACAAGATGTGTGCTTTCCGCCACACCATCCCTATGTAAATCAATCACCACCTGAATCGAAGGATTTTCCTCAAGAATTTTCTGCAGATTTGACGCCGCTACAGAATATGCCCTGTCACGCTTTCCCACATCATACTTTCCTTTATGATGCAATACCTTAAACCCTTTTTCTTCGAGCAGTTCTGTCAGCCGGTCCCCCACACCGATCACGGAAGTCTTTGCATCTCCCGCCTTAGAGTCTTTATATCCTTCCTGGGAATGGGTATGATAAATCAATATCTGAGGGCCATCGCCACTGGTATCAATTTTCATATTTTCCGAAAGCAATGCATCGACATTCAACTGATCCCTATTGATCGTTGTCGTATTATCCACCTGATAAAATGTCTGACGCAGATAATCAAAATCCTGTAGTTTTTTACGATTGATTTTTTCTTTTTTCCCCTTGTCCTTTTCTTTCTTTTTCTTATTCTTTTTTCCAGTCTCGTCCACTTTTGCGGTTTGCAAAACATTCTCCTGCTTTTTTTCAGAATCTGCATATGTAGTTTTTTCATTATCTTTTGCCTGCTGATTTTCCGTAAGAATCTGTTTTGCCTGTTCATTTTCCTGAGCCGCAAGATTTTCGCAGGCAAGCACCCCCTCTGCCTGCGATTCATACCAAAGCACCTCTTCATTGTATGCGATTGCCGGATATATACTGGCCGTTACATCCCGATACATCCCCGGCACTCCTTCCTTCTGAGATTCAATGAATGCCGGGGCATAGAGATTCAGAACTCCGTTATAAAATTTTATGGACAGATTCTGTCCCATGCTTTCTACCATTCCGTCTGCATGACGGCAGAGGAAACTCCAAATCAAAGAAATACTTATTATAACAATGCAAAACAGAATGCACTGTCTCCACCGTGCTCTGGACTTTCGCAAATTATCACCACCTCGAATAATTATATGCCCGCATTTTCCTCCTTATTCCCCAGCAATGCAATATTAAGTCCTTCCGACAGAAGGAAACTCAACTGCTTGATTGATTCATCGATGTTCTTTGGTGTAACAAACAGCTCATTCAATTTCGGTGACAAAAGCCCATGTGCCAATTCCTGCCTCTGCTGTTCATCAAGTTTCTCCAGATCCTGGCAGGACGATGCCTCCGCTTCAATCAATTCACTCATCGCATCTGCAACAATCGTGGCTGCATTGACAACGGTCGGCACACCAAGCGATATAACCGGTAGTCCAAGACTTTGTTCATTGATGGCATTTCTGTGATTTCCAATGCCGCTTCCCGGTGTAATACCAGTATCCGTCAACTGGATTGTTCGTCCAAGGCGTTTGACATTGCGCGCCGCCAGCGCATCCACCGTAATGATCAGTTCCGGCTGCGTCTCCTTTACAATTCCTTTTAAAATTTCCACACATTCCATTCCAGTCTGTGCCATCACTCCCGGCACAATGCCACTGATTCTGCTGACATTTTCATCCGAAAAAGCATAACGCCCAAACTCATTCATGATATGGCGCGTGATAAACATATTATCAACCACCTTCGGTCCTAAGGCATCCGGTGTCACCTCCCGGTTTCCCAGTCCCACCACAAGTACAGAAACATCAATTCCCGTTTCCATATTTTCACTTATTTTTGGGAATTTGCTCTTTGGAAGCATATCACGCAAAATCTTTGCCAGTTCCATCGAAATATCCCTGTGATATCCGGCATCTTCCTCAATCATCTCCGGTGCCTCAATCGTCACATAAGTTCCTTTCGGCCGCCCCATCGCTTTTGCCGCATTTTCCGTATCGATAACAACCGTACTGACAATAATTCCATTTTTCCTTTTTTCTTCAAAGAAACGAATTCCCCTTACATTTCCTCTGTCCTTTTTTAAGCGCTCCTGCGATTCTAATGCCAGATCGGTACGAATCGGATAACTTTCCATCAATACACATTCCCTCCTTTTATCAAGATAAGCAAATACTACATGTCTGTTTCCAAATATAACTTAATTTTTCCCATTTTTTTTAAGAATATGTATTGACAGCAAGACAAGGTTGGCATATTATATTCTAGTATGTTTGCGATGAAGCGTCCGTGTCTGTTTCACCGCATAATATTTGTTATTTAACATTACTTAAAACGATTATATTTGAATTTGGAGGTGTACAGATTGGCTAACATTAAATCTGCTAAGAAGAGAATTTTAGTTACTCAGACAAAGACTGCAAAGAATAAGGCTGTTCGTTCAGAAGTTAAGACAGCAATCAAGAAGGTAGAGGCTGCTGTTGCTGCTAACGATAAGGCTGCTGCAGAAGCTGCATTCAAGAATGCTTCTTCCGTTATCGAGAGCGCATGCTCTAAGGGAATTTACCACAAGAACAATGCAGCTCGCAAAGTTTCCCGTTTAGCAAAATTAGTAAACGGTGTTGCTTAATTTGTTTTAACTATAATCACCCTATAAATATAAAAGCACTCAGTACCGTCATGCTGAGTGCTTTTTTGTTGTATAAAAATTTCTTTTGAATTCTGAATCGTTATAAACGATTAATTCTTTCTGCTATATGCCACAATAAACAATTCCACCGCCATCTGGTCATTCATATGTCCTGTTTTTACTGCAGTCTCATACTCTACCCCATCCTTTATCGCCTGTTTCAACTGCTCCAGCGTAAACGATCTGCACTGCGCCTGATATTTGCGAACTGCCCACTCCGGGCATCCGGCTTTGGACGCAATTTCTTTGTTGGCAAATCCCTGATTCGACATGGACTTGACGATCATAAGCCGCTGAAACTGATTGGAAATCAGATAAAGAATACGCATCGGTGCTTCTTTTAATGCCAAAAGATCATAATACAGATCAAGCGCGCGTTTCTGCTGATGTGCTGCAACCGCATCCACCATATCAAAAATTTTATTCTCCGTCTGTTCTGTTGTGACAGCTTCCACATCTGTCACATCAATATACTCTTTGTCCAGAGTGTAGCAGAGCAGTTTTTCCAGTTCCTTGTCTATATTCTCCATATCCGTTCCTGTTTTCTGAACGAACAGCGCATAGGCATCTCCTGTAATATTTTTTCCATTTCTGCGGATACGGCCATTGATCCAACGCGCCAATATCTCATCGGTCTGTCGTTTGAATTCCACAACACTTCCTATTTTGTTGACTGCCTTGTACATTTTTGTCTTTTTATCAATTTCTTTCTCCACAAATACAAAGCAGGTTGTCTCCGGCACAGATGCCATATAATCCGCCAGCTCCTCCGCACTCTTTTTGAACAGCCCACTATCCTCGATCAGAATCATACGACGGTCTGCAAAAAAAGGCAGTGTCTCTGCCAGATCGATAATTTCCTTCTGATTGATATCATTACCCTCGAAAGAGGAAAAGTTCATCGTATCATCCTCGGCCACCATTGCTTTCTTTAACTTGTCGCGGTACTGGCGGATCAGATACTGCTCCTCTCCGTAGAGCAGATATACCTGTTTTAATTGTCCTGTTTTAATGTCGTTATCAATTGTTTTCATGAATTGATTATATAATAAACCGTCACAAAATTGCAAGGTATCAAGGTGCCGTAACATAACCATCGCAGATCAGCTTTCCATCCACGATTTGCACACGAATTCTTCCATATTCTGTTGTACAGTAAAAAGCACTTCCGCTCGCCCGAATGCGGTCACAGGCCTCCGCGCTCGGATGTCCATACCGGTTATTCTTTCCTGCAGATGCAACCGTGATCTGCGGGCACAGTGCCTGCATCCATTCCTCTCCGTTCGAAAAGCGGGACCCATGATGATTTGCCTTATAAATCTGCACATGTTCTACACACGCTCTCTCTAGAATTTCCTTTTCAATCTCCGATGAAATATCTCCGGCGAACAAAGCTTTCACACCACCTTCTTCATAACAAAGCACCAGACATTGCTCATTGATATCCTCGCTTTGCACCATTGCCTGCGGATAGAGACATCGAATGGTTGCATTTTTAATGTATAAAGTTTCATCCGCTTCCATGTATTGCACGACCGTCCCTGCTTTTTCTGCCAGCTTTGCCAGACTTTTTGTTTTCTCTTTGTTCTTTACCGCCTCTGCAAATAATAACCGCTCTACTGGATAACCGGATGCGAGTACTTCCTCAAGACCGGAAATATGATCTGCATCCGTATGACTGACAAACCAGCAGGAAATTTTTCGAACCCCCTTTGCTTTCAGGAACGGAAGAATGCGATATTGTCCTACATTTTTTATATCGGTGCTGCCACCATCCACGAACATTGCCACACCATTGCCCGTACACAGATAAATGCCATCTCCCTGCCCTACATCCAGAAAATCAATCTCAAAACTCTTCTTCTGTGGCCAGACCAGCACAAGAAACAACATCGCAAGCGGCACGAAAATATGTACAGCTCCTGCCAGCCAGTGCTTTATTCTTTTACATATATTCACCTTGCCTGCATCAGAATCGTTCGTAAATTGCAATTTTCCATACTGTTCTTTTGCAAGCTGTGCTTCTGCTAATTGCGATTTCCGATACAACACGAACAGAATGCCCACAAGTCCCATATAATATGCAAGCATCTGCCACATGTCCGGCTTTCCAGTAATATACTGTGCCCCCGGAAGTCCGATAAATAACCGGCACAACTTCTCGTATCCCCACAGAATCCACCCACAAGGTACAAAAATCCATTTTGCAATGCCATAAGACAGCAGTCCGATAGTTGCGCCAAAAACTCCCAGTTCCATCAGATACTTTACAAGCGCAAGAACAAACAGATTTAAAATTATCGCATAGACTGGTATCTCATAATAATGATATGCTACAAGTGGAAGGGTAAAAAGCTGGATTGACAGACTGATCCACAGGGCTTCTCTCTGCGCTTTCCACTTTTGTTTCAGGACATTTTCTGCTTTTCTCTCCTCCTTTTGTTTTCCAACACAAAACTTTACATATTTAAGAATTACCTCCTGTCCTGCACCTACCCCCAACACCGCAACTACCGAAAACATAAATCCACTATACCCCGTCAGGAACGGATTTTTCCACAACAAAACAATAATCATGGCTCCCAATGCACTAAGCATGTCATAATTTTGTCCAAGCAGATCTGCAAGCAAATAAATACACAACATTCCCACTGCACGAATCGTTGACACACCATTTCCCGTCATGATGGCATATGAAAGCATCATAGCAGCTGTAATTGTGACAGAAACCAGGTATGTCTGTCTCAGTTTGTGTCGCAACAGACGATACAAACCCATGCCCAGAAAAGAAACATGCAGTCCCGTCTGGGGTTTTACCCTGTATAAAATATAGCGAGTTCTTTCTTATACATATGTATTACTACTTTGGGGACCATATTGGGGGATAGATGTAGAGGACGAGGGGATAGTTATAGGGTTCGGGGGATACATATTTTCTCCCGAACCCCACATGTTTAATTGTAAAATCTATATGCTACATAACATTCTCTTCCACAAAATTTTCTATTTTTGTTTCCGTAAGAAATATATGTCTTTCCACATTGCTCACATACTAGCTCGTATTGCGCTTTAGGCTTTTTATTTATAAGATCTTGGTTCAACTTCCACCACTCTCGCCTGTGCTGTTCACAGCAATACCGCCTCGGTCTTCCAGTGGCATTTTGAAATATTGGTTTCCCGCACAGTCTGCACTCATCAGGTTTTTCTTCTATTTTCCTTGCGAGTTTAATTCGTTTGCCGTAGCCATCCATTCCATTTTTCTTGCAGAAATTCCTTACAACATCTCTGCTCAATCCAAGCTGCAATCCGATAGCTTTATACCCAATCCCTTCATATCTTAGCTTTTTGATTAGTAACTTCTGTTCTTCTGTCATAATGCAGCACTCCTTTTCTTTTTTGTATGACTATATATCACTCTAAGTGCTGCATTTATCCAGTTATTCTGCTCTATAATAGTACCAATATTATGCAGATATTTTCTATAGAATTGTGGTTACCAAAATCTTCTGTTATACATATCGTATAACACTACTATATTTGTAACAAAAAATAGCGTGGCTGTCAAATCGTAGCCACACTATTTTTTGCGTTTCTTCTTACTGCTGATTCTGTTTTTCAGTAAAGAATGCTCCATAACTAAACATCTTCATGCTCTGGTATCTGCCCATATCCAGCAGATTGTTTATTATAATTTCCACGTCCCTGTCCTCACAGGACTGCTCATGCAGTCTCTGGCATATCCTTCCATAAGCTGCAAGCATTTCACTGTAGAGTTTTTCACAGTATCTGCCTTCTTCAAATTCATTCTCTACCACACTGCTTTCCTCACAATCAAACTTATCCAGATCATAATGTCCGTTCATTAGATCGTAGATCATGGTTTTGAATTCCTCATCCTGTACTCTCATATACATCCTCATCACTTTCCGTGGTCACCGGAATGCATAGAAAAAGGGAAGCCAGTCTCGTCAGATACAATCAAACTGCTTCCCCTTACTTCTTCAGCGTCCTTACGAAGTTCATCAGTATTCTGCGTTCATCCGCATTTAAGTCATCCCATATCTCCAATAATTCACCTTGCTCATCCGTCAGGTCAGGCCGCATACCATCTCCGGCAAAGAACTGTGCGATTGAAATTCCGAATGCATCACAGATCCTTTCCAGGGTCGGTACTGTAGGTATGCTCTTCTTATTCATTATATTTGCCAACGCTGTCTGCGACATATCCGTGAGCTGTGCAAGTCTGTATTTAGAGACTTTATGCTTGCTGCATAATTCTTTTACCCTCTTTGGTATGTACTCCTCTGTACGCAAGTAAATTACACCTCTCTTCTATCTGTACGATATACATATTGTAACCGTTACGCAGAAGAATTATTAGAACCATATCTCTTTCGTAATTTGCTCTAGTATAGTGGAGTATCTGGGTAAAAAATATGAACGGCAGATTTATGCAGTTCAGTTTTGTATCATGACAGAACCTTGATTTACCTTGTTTCCATCATTCTTATATCGTCTTGTTCCAGTTATAAGCATACCATCTTCATCAGTATCCTTCAATAAAAATCGTTCGACATATTTCGCACTTTCCTATTCCCCTGTTTTCCTTTTACTCCATTACACTTTATTAAATTACACAACCTTTTTGCACTCATTGATAGATAATTTACCTTGCGTAAGAAAAAGAAATCAGGAGGTACAATCTATGAATCAGACGCAGATATCTGTCAACCACAGGCAGATAGGATACCGTATCAAGGAAGTAAGGGAGCAGAATCATATTTCACAGGCGCAGCTTGCGGAAATGACCGACCTTTCCGTCTCCTACATAAGCCACATTGAAAATGCAAAAAGGAAAGCAAGCCTGGAATCTGTCATCCGTATCGTGAATGCCCTCGGCATTACCGTGGATGAACTGCTTGCCGGAGTGCAGATGAACAATCCGGCTGCATACCAGACAGACATCGATATGCTCATGGAGGACTGCTCGGAAAATGAGAAAAGATTCATCTATGAACTTATAAAGGCAAGCCTTGAAACCATGCACAAAAACGGCTGGGAGCTTGCTTCCAGTGACAGGCACAGATAAAGGCACACTATTTTCACACAAATAAATTTTCTTTGAAATAGACTATAGGGATATGACTGCCCGTATAGTCTATTTTATTTCAGCATGAAAATTTTATAATAAAATCCAGCACAGAAATAAAGGTGGTAAGTCATGAACGAAAACGAGCAGAAAGCCGGCTCAGTTGCCGACCAGAAAAGTAAGATAAGGGAACGTTATAAAGGTATCGACCCGGATGAACTTGACGTGATCCCTGCCATTCCGCAGGAAGATATATTTGCAGTGGAAAATGAACAGCGTGTTGCCGTATATGCAAGGGTGTCAACGGATGATCCGAGACAGACATCCTCATATGAACTGCAGAAGAACCATTACCATGATGTCATCAGTAAGAGTCCGAACTGGAAACTGGTGCAGATCTATGCGGATGAAGGCATCTCCGGCACTTCACTCCAGCACCGTGACCAGTTCAAGCTGATGATCGAAGACTGCAAAAAAGGTCAGATAGATCTTATCGTGACCAAGAGCGTATCACGTTTTGCCAGGAATGTGGTGGACTGCATCGGCTATGTCAGGGAGCTTCTCGCACTCCCCCATCCTGTCGGTGTTTTCTTTGAAACGGAAAGGCTCAACACCTTTGACCCCAAAAGTGAGATGGTGCTTTCCTTCATGGCCACACTTGCACAGGAAGAAAGCCATACCAAGAGCGAAATAATGAATGCATCCATTGAGATGCGTTTCCGCAGGGGAATCTTCCTTACACCGATACTCCTCGGATATGACCATGATGAAGACGGAAACCTCATTATTAATGAAGGGGAAGCAAAAATCGTAAAACTCATATTTATGATGTACTTAAACGGATGCACCTGTCAGGAGATTGCCGATACCCTGACGGAACTCGGCTGCGAGACCAAAAAGGGAAACACCGTATGGTCTCCCGGTTCCATCCTTCAGATACTGCAGAATGAAAGACACTGCGGTGATGTCCTTGCACACAAGACCTACACTCCGAACTACCTCAACCACAAATCAAAGAAGAATATGCAGAACCGTCCCCAGTACCGGAAGCGCGACCATCACGAAGCCATCATATCAAGGGATGACTTTATTGCGGTCCAGAGACTGATCAGCAATGCCAAGTATGGGAACAAAGGAATCCTTCCGCAGCTGAAGGTCATTCCGGGAGGTGTCCTGAAAGGGTTTGTATCCATCAACCCCAGATGGGCGGGATTTAAGGAAACAGATTACATGAATGCATCTTCCAGTGTTTATGACGGCACGGAACAGTCCGGCCCGTCTTCCGGTCATGTGGAAGTAAAATCCGGTGAATTTGACCTGCGTGGATATGAGATCGCACGCTCACAGTTTTTTGACAGCACGGACCGTATAACCGTTACCTTCAGCCAGGGAGATATCCGCTTTTCCGCTCCTGCCGTCCGCAAACTTGACAGCACGCTTGTGGAACTGCTCATACATCCAAAGAAACTGGTCTTTGCCGTAAGAAATGCGGGTAAAGACTGCCGGAATGCCATGCAGTGGTCTAAAAAGAAAGACGGCAAAAACTCTCCACGTGAAATCAGCGGGACTGCATTTCTTCCCACGCTCTATTCCCTCCTCGGCTGGAACGATGACTGCCGTTACCGCATCACGGGGGTAAAACGTGGCAGCGGGAATGATGCCGTACTGCTCTTCAACCTTTCCGAACCGGAGATATTCATCCCCAATGACATGGTCGGTGCACCGGATGCGGATCCGGCCGTAAAACCCTTTACGGACAACCAGCAGAGAAATGTCCGAGCCTATCCGCCTGACTGGGCAGACACATTCGGGAGCAATTATTACAGCCACGCACAGGCAGAGGAACTTGCCGGATTCACCGGACGTAAAGACCCGGATACCTCCCATGCCCCGGTAACATACAACGACACTGATATACAGGTCACCAGTAAAAATGACATCGAAAAGAATATTAAACAGATCATGTTAGATATGAAGGAGAACACAGATGAACATACAGACAAACGATGAAAAGAATACCATTCCCGTGACCGAGGATGATGCTTTCAGCTATGACGGGTATCAGGTCGTCCGAGGCGAGTTCTTTGCCCATACCTATGAACCGTCCTTTACTTTTAATTCCAGCAAGGTATCCGTAAACACCGCCTGCATAAAAAAGCTCCCGGATACGGATTTCGTGCAGATACTCGTAAACCCGGATGAAAAGAAACTGGCGGTGCGTCCATGCCAGGAGGATGAGAAGGATTCCTTCCGGTGGTGTTCCGCAACGGCAAAACGCTCTCCCAGACAGATCACCTGCCGTATCTTTTTTGCCAAGGTCGTGTCGCTTATGGGATGGAATTCATCCTACCGCTATAAACTGCTTGGGAAGCTGATACGGTCAGACAATGAACTGCTCTTTGTCTTTGACCTCACCACGCCTGAAATCTTCGTGCGTGAGGAGAAGGAAGACGGAAAGATAAAAGCGTCCCGCACGCCAAGCTATCCAGAAGAATGGCAGAACCAGTTCGGTGTGCCTGTCGAGGAACACCAGAGCAGTTTACAGGTCAACATGTTTGACGGTTATGCGGTGTTCGGCATCTCCGAAAACAACACCGCTGAACCGGAAGAAGAAACAACAGAACATCCAGAAAAGGAGGAACAGCATTATGAACAGAGAAACCTCTTTGAAGCCGGTCCTATGCATTGACTTAAAGAAAAACAGGATACGCATACACAAGCTCACGCTCCATATGCTCGGTGACCCGGAGTATATCCAGCTGCTTGTAAACCCACAGGACAGCATGATTGCCATAAGGAAAAGTGTGCGTAAGGATTACCTTGCCCACCGTGTACGCTACAGTAAAGCCGACAGCCGTTACTGTTACGAATTATACAGTACGGAACTTTTACAGGCATTACGGCATACGGGCATATATCTGGAGGATAACCGCAGCTACCGTATCTACGGTGCACTGAATCCAAAAGAATGCCTTGCCAGCTTTTCCATGAATGAATGCGTGCTTGTAGATGATATGACCCGAACGGAGGAATCAGTATGAACAACAGACCAGTCCCGGAACTTCAGACGGATCCGGAATTTGATGAGCTGATACAGCCAAGGGAAGAAAAGTACTTGGAAGAACTCGAAGAAAACATCTTTGACCACGGATGCCAGGAGCCTGTATGTGTATGGAACGGTATCATACTTGACGGCCGTCTGCGGTATAAGATCTGTACGAAATGGGATATCCATTTCAACATCCAGCGCATCATATTTGAAAGCCGTGATATGGCAATCTCTTTTATCTGCCATGAACAGCTCAAACGTACAGACCTTACCGGGGAATACAAAAAATACCTGATAGGCAGACTGTTCCGTGCGGACATGAATACCGCCAGTGATGAATTCATGAAAAAACATCCTGACACGGAACTGAATGCAGACGGACAGGTGTCACAGAAATATGTCCGTAAGACGGATATTGCCACCATCATAGGCAATGAATTTAATTTTGGTTTTTCCACCGTGACAAAATATGATATTTATGCCCGTGCGGTCGATAACCTGAAACGGAAAAGCCCGGAGATCGCAGAAAAGATATTAAACGGGAAACTCCGTGTATCCCATGAAAATATCATAGAACTCTCCCGTCTTCCCATTGAGGATATCAACGGACTGAAAAGGCTCTTGGACAGCGGATCTATAGACCGCATCGGATACTCCCAGCTCCGGCACGAACTCAGGTGGCAGAGGCTTCCCACCGGAAAACCGGACTCAAGAAGGATAAAACGGGAAAAGGAAAGTGCCGAAGCCGGAATTAAGCAGATGCCCGCCACTGACCCGGATGCGGAACTCGAAAGCCTTAAATTTACGATACCTTCATGGTCAAAGACCATATCAAGGACCATGGAGCTTACAGATTTTCCTTCCACCTCAGTTAATGCAAGGCGTGAAGTGAAGATGCAGCTGTTAAACCTAACAAGAAAAATAACCAAACTGCTTTCGCAGCTTGAGGAGGATGATCCAGATGACAGAAGAACAGACAGCCGGACAAACGCCACAGGCCATTGACCTGATGCAGTTCGTCCCTAAAGTACACTTTGAACAGATCCCTATCAGGAATCTCGTATCCAACCAGGAATACCAGCGCAACCTCTCACAGCACCATGTCCAGCGTGCTGCCGCCAACTTTGACCTGTACCAGATAAATCCCGTAAAGGTCAGCCGAAGGAACGGTATCAACTATGTATTCAACGGACAGCACACCATTGAGATCGTTGCCCTCGTTTCAGGATCCAGGGAGACACCCGTGTGGTGTATGGTATACGATGACCTCGGATATGAACATGAAGCGGATATCTTTGCAAATCAGATGAAATATGTAAAGCCCCTGCTGCCTTATGAGATATTCATGGCAAACATAGAGGCCGGCAATGACAAACAGCTCATCATCCGTGACCTGGTGGAATCCTATGACCTTACCATCGCATCCACCACGACACCGGGCGGTATCTGTGCTGTCGCAACCCTGGAAAACATCCACGACAAATACGGCTACCATATGCTCGACCATGTCATCCGTCTCATTGCAGCCACATGGGAAGGGGCATCCCAGTCCTTCAGCGCAAACATGATGAACGGACTGGCACGTTTCCTGAATGCTTATGGTGATGCCATAAAAGATGATGTATTTAAGGAAAAGCTCGGAAGGATATCCATCAAGGAACTCGCCCGCACTGCAAAAGACAGGCGTTCCGGATCACTCGGATTTGCGGAAGCCATACTGATATACTACAACAAAAAAAGCAGGAACCCGCTTACCTGGGATAAACTTTATACCCATAAACTTCCGCATAAAAAGGACATGGAAGAAGAACCGTCCGACATTCCTGAACCTGGGGATGCGGACGGTGAAAGCAGCCAGATGGAGCTGTTTGGACTTCATGACAGCGGGGTTTCCGGGTGATCTACACGGAAACCTTTACCCTGCTGCCTTCCAGAAAGAAAAACTCATATTTTTTCGCACCAAGCACCGTCACTTCGCAGAGGACAAGCTGTGCGATCTCCGGAACGAATCTGGTAAGCGGTTCATTTCCCACGGCTTCCATCATCTGCCCCGCCCTGATCTTTTCAAGGGGTGTCCCGTCCAACTTCATCTGCTGCCATCTTTCCATATGCTTATCCCTATCTGTGACCAGTCTGTTGAATGCCTTTACAAATCCCTTTTCCAGATCTGCATTATCAACGTAGGCATTCGTGCATGCCACTTTACCGTCTTTCCTGTGGTTCTTGCACTGCCACTGTACGATTCCCCTTGATCTCCATGAATGTCTCGTGAACAGGCTTCTGCATTCCCCGCAGAACACCTTCTCACAGAACGGCATGCAGTCCGCACCGTAACTGTACCTGTCCGTGCCGTGCGATTCCATGAATTTTTCCCTGCGGTCGAATTCTTCCTGTACCGCATTCCATGTCTGCTTATCTATGATCCCCTTATGGCTGTCCTTTACATAGACCTGTGCGATCTCACCGTTGTTTCTGACCTGTCTCTTGGTAAGGAAGTCTGCAGTATAGGTCTTCTGCAGAAGTGCATCACCCATGTGTTTTTCCTGTTTTAAGATTCCTATGACCGTGCTTGGATACCACTTTGTCTGCCCGAGACACCCTGGGACTTTCTCTTCCGTCAGTTCCTTTGCGATCTGTGCTGGATTGATTCCGATAAGGAAATCCCTGTATATCCTTCTCACTGTCTTTGCCTGTTCCTTATTGATGACAAGCTTCCCGTTCTCATCCTTATCGTATCCGAGGAACTTGAATGTGTTGAGATGCATCTCACCATTCTTGAATTTCGTGCGGATGCCCCATTTACAGTTTTCTGAAATGTTTCTCGATTCATCCTGTGCAAGGGAGCTTAAGATGGTGAACAGAAGCTCACCCGTGGAATCCAGTGTGTTGATGTTTTCCTTCTCAAATATGATGCCGATTCCAAGATTCTTCAGCTTTCTGGAATATGCCAGGCAGTCCTGCGTGTTCCTTGCAAAACGGCTGATGGATTTTGTTATGACAAGGTCTATCTTACCGCCCTCGCAGTCTGCGATCATCTTTTTGAACTGTTCCCTTTTCTTTGTGTTTGTACCTGAAATGCCTTCATCTGCATAGATGCCGGCCATTTCATAATTCTCATGCTCGTTGATATATTTTGTATAATACTCGACCTGTGTCTCAAAGCTGTGGAGCTGGTCTTCCTGGTCCGTTGACACACGGCAGTAGGCTGCCACCCTTATCTTCTTTTCCTGTACCGCCTTATGCCCTGTCCGCACCTTTTGGCTTCTTGCTGGTATAACTGTAACGCTTCTTGCCATTCTTATCATCCTTTCTCTGAATATAAATATCTTTTTTGATCTCTCCCCATCCCTTTATGATGGTGTCCGGAACCCTTGTCCCATCACAGAAGTCTTTCCCCTTCCGCTTCCTCCCATTGCATACCCATATGACCTTATGGTTTTTGGTGTTTACATGCCTCACGAGTCTGCTTCCGCATGATCCGCAAAAGATCTTCTCCCTGTACGGATACTCTGTTTCAGTATTTTCAGGAATTGGCTCCGGCTCTTTCTTCTTATGCCTTCTTTTCCATGAGGCTTCTTTCAGATAGGTGAATTCCTTTTTCCCCTTATCTGTCTGTTTTTCCCCTATATACATATTTTCATCGAAATGCCATGCCCCTCGCAGGACTCCATCCGGAATGTTTATCCCCTCGCAGAAGGACCTCCCATACCGCTTTGTACCGCTGCATCCCCAGTTCAGCCTGTTGCCGTTACTGTAGATTCTCCTGTAAAGCGGGTGTCCGCATCTGGCACAATAGATCCTGTTCATGTATGGATAATTTTCTTCCGTGAATTCTTCGATCACTGAGCCTTCCGCAAGATAATCCCGCTTTGCTTCCAATGCATCCTGTGCTTTCTGCCAGAGTTCGGGGGAAACAATGGCTTCATGGTCATCCTCGATGTACCAGGCATCTACTTCGCCCCTGTTTCTGACCAATTTTCTTTCTTCATTTACAAAATGCTTATGCATGATGTAATCGCCTTTGTAGATTTCATTTTCCAAAATACGAAGCACCGTGCTATCAAGCCATTCTGCACCGCCCACCGTTTTTACATTATTTTCATTCAGGTAGCGCTTAATGGCTGCAAGGGTATATCCATGTGCTGCCATATCATAGATTTTTCTTACCCATACCGCTTCCTCTTCGTCTGCAATATAGACTCCCCTCTCATCTTTCTTAAAACCGAAAGAACGCTCAAGATACTGCACGGGGATTCCTGCCTCGTACTTTCTTTGGTACACCATCTTTGCGCCAACACTTCCGCTCTCACTTTCTGCCTGTGCAAATGCTGCAAGGATCGTAAGCATAAGTTCACCTTCACCTGACAGGGTATTGATGTTCTGGAGTTCAAAAAAAACACCTACATTCAGTTCCTTCAGCTTTCTTGTTGCTTCCAGAACGATTGTGGTGTTTCTTGCGAACCTTGATACGGATTTTGTTAATATAAGATCTATTTTCCCTTTACGGGCATCGACTAACATCTTCTGCAGACCGGGACGTTTTTCTTTGAATCCTGATATGGCAAAGTCACTGTAAACTCCGGCATACTCGTAATCAGGATTACTGGTAATGACTTCTTTATAATGCCTGATCTGGTTTTCCAATGAATTTTCCTGTTCATCCGCATCCGTTGAAACACGGCAGTAGGCGCATACCTTAAGTTTTTGCTTCTGTCTGCTGTTTCCTTCCCTTATCTGAATCTCCAAATTCTGCCACTCCTTTCTCTTTGGGTAGTCTATATATCACTCTGAAAGCCAATAATAGCAAGTACAATCTGCGATACCTTTCACCTTTCTTTCCTTGGCATAAACAGAAAAAAATATGGCTGACAGCCATTACTGACCATCAGCCATATCCTTATTTCAGGAGTTCATTTACCCTTTTCTGTACTGCGGAATAATCATATCCGGCAGAAGTGATCCTCTTCTTTCTATCAGCACCATTTCCCCACTTGCCCCGGATGACTTCACGGGCAACCGCATCAATTGATTTCTGATTGGATGTACCTTTTGCAAGCTGGTTGACTTTTGCCTGTACTGCAGCATAGTCATATCCGGCAGTTTTCAGACGGTTCTTGCGTTTTTCTCCATTGCCCCATTTTCCTGCCAGGACTTCTTTTGCCACCTCTTCCACACTCTTCTTTCCTGTAGCCGGAACAGGTGTTACCGTTGCTGCATCGTACTTCGGAGCAGCATATCCCCGGATACATCCCCATCCGACAGGAATCACACGCCTTGCTACTGCTTCTCCTTTATTGCCCTCAATGACTGTGATATTACCACCGGATACGGACTCCACATATCCAATATGGTCAGCATATCCGTCATTCGGCTGTGAAGATTTGTCCCAGTTATATGTGATCACATAACCAGGTTTTGGTGTAATCGTACCATCCTCAATCCAGATTCCTTTCTGCTTAAAGATTTCAATGTGTTTCTCTACCCCGCACTCACGGCCAATAAGATCTGCGCATCCTGCCTTAACTGCTGCAGCAGATACACAAGTATCACACCACTCATCCGTGTACTTCACGGTATATCCTCTCGGCAGTGGTTTTACACTGTTATACAGATCAATAATCTCTTTGAATTTTCCATTGGATTCATTAAATCCAATCCATCCCCTCATCACATTTAATACGCTTTCTGCTGTCTTTCCCATAGTTCTCTTCTCTCCTTCATCATATTTTGTCAGCCCATACTGGCGGATAAGTTTCATGCTGTTTTCCACATAAGAAGACGATGTTGCATAACCGTCAGCACGGATAGTTTCAAGATATTTTTCCGGATCTGTGATTCCCCTCAGATTCTGGTAACGGGATAACTGGATAAACTCAAAATATCCTCTGATTCCGTCTTCCATCGAATCGTATACACGGAAATTGTCACTGATTGTTGTAAGCGTTCCCGGTGTGTACTCCTCCTGCGTTTTCATGTTTACGGATTTTCCTCTCCACCTGCTTCCACACTTCAATCCAAAATAATTGTGATACTGGGATGAGAGCTTACTCTCACCCCAGCCGGATTCTAGGATTGCCTGTGCAATCACCGGAGAATGAACCAGAATGCCATATGCGGATGCATATTTCTGCACATATCCTGCAACACTGGAAATAAATTCATTCTTCGTCATGTCACTCCTCACTTTCTGAGCGGTCATGTAACTGCTCCAATACTGCTTTGATCTTCTGTGGCACTGGAAGCCCCAGATGAGCGGCATTTTCCAGAAGGCTCACACCTTCGTTTGAAATGTAAAAGAAAATCACGGCTGTTCTCAGTACACTTCCCGTCCCGATCACATGAAGGTCCAAAATATTTGCGATTCCTACCAGCAGGAAAATTAGTACTTTCCGGCAGATACCTCGGAAGCCGACCTCGCTTGACAGAGTCCTGTCGCTAACTGCACACATTACCCCCGTGACATAATCAATGGCTACAAAGGCGATCAGTGTATATAGCAAGCCATCGCATCCTCCTAAAAAGTAACCAAGCCATCCTCCGACAGCCGTAAACACGAACTGTACTGCATTCCAAAATTCCTTCATTGTCTTGTCCTCCTTAATTTTTTTATGAAAAAAGCAGCTACCCGTAATGGATAACTGCCTGTTTCCAGATCATTATGAAATTGCTTTACTTCCTGCCAGGGGAATCAGCGTCCCATCATCCCTGGCAAAATAAAGATTTCCTTTTTCAGTGATATACACTGTTCCGCTGGTACCTTTCTTCGGCATCTTTGCCTGTACCACTTTTCTAACTTCTAGATAAAGTGTATCCCCTTCATCCGATTTATTAACTTCTTCCTGAGTATCATTCATGTACACCCCATTGAACTCACAATGCAGATCATCTGTGGAAAAAATAATGATCCTGAGTGTTACTGAAGAAGCCGATGCCGGGATGGATACCTGCACTTTTGCAGCCGTATCTGTCTGAAGAATATAATTTAATGCGCTCCCATCCACGACCATTTCAAGTCTTGCGGAAGCACCTACCAGTTTTTCCACTCCAAATTCCACGATTTTTCCTTTTACCTTTTCAAGCAGATCGGAATCAAAAAAACAGGAAAAGGCCTCCCATGCACCTGTAAATGTTGCTTCAAAACTATAACTGCCCCATACATCAGGTGGTTTTCCGTTACTCATAACCCATGTATTTGTATCCGGAAGAAGATTTGTAAGCCCGCCTTCATTCCAGTTGTTTTCAGCAAATTTCAGTTTTGCCCCGATCGGATGTACATGATCCGCTCTCGCAACAGAAACGGATCCTCCGGCATAAGCCTCTTTCCCGCATGGCATATAGTCCTTATCTGTGTCTGAAAAATTCTTATTAAAAGCACTATTCTTGCTGAATGTATTCTCTTTTTTCTCCAATGCAGCCTGTAAAACATCCTGTGTCACAACACCAGAAAAATCCACTTTTACATCCACCTTGGAATTCCCGGAAAATTTAAGGAATATCCTGTGGGTAATATATACTGGTGTATCCGAAACCGGGATATAATCTGGGGTATCTGCCTGTGACACTAAAAAAAGGACCTCTTCATTTGAAGTGTCCTTCGCATATAATCCTATCTGCTGATGATAAAATTCTGTTGTAACTTCTGCATTATCCAGATAGATATCCAAATATGCAGTTCCTTTGTCATCTTCGGCAAAATCAGAAAACTTCATATTTAACTGTTGATGCGTGATATCCGGCAGATTCTCAAGCTCTGACGGAGTTGTATAATCACTGCCGGCCACTGCCTTGCTGATAACCAGCGGTTTCTTTCCTGCAAGATCCGACAGCAGCTGCATTCCTTTTGCCGTGATCACCGTATGATCACTTTTCCAAACACCCATATAAATCCCTCCTAATGTCTGTATTTTATAACCTGTGTTTCTGCCGAAACTCCGTAATAAACAGCTTCGTGCGTGTATTCTTTCTTTTCATCCGTGCAGCCATATCCAATCTTTTCCGAAATTGCAACCGCCACAAAAATATCCGCTGTTTTCTCCTGATACGGTTCCGGCTCGAGTTCATTTCCCGGTATGATACGGACATCCGTAAAAGACGGAGAATACGTTCCATCTGTCGTATTTAAAGAAACCGCATATTGGATATGAGTCACTGTCTTATCCGTAGTATAGAACAACCCATCTGCTTTTTCATATCCATCAAAGGAATCCTCCCCTTTCCTTTTTACCCTTACAAACATCTTGACAGTTGTTTTCCCGCCAGCTGTTGCAATACACTGCACCGCTGCCCCGTTCACAGGCTGCGGCAGCTTTATCTCTTCCGAGCGGTAATATCCATGCGGACAGTACAGATTATATCTTCTCTGCATATACTGAATTTTATTTGGAAATGCCACCGGATCTTTGCTTGTGTCCACACCTTTCCCCGGAATCAGTGCCACATAATTGTGGGCAGTATCTTCAACTACAAAATAAAAAGACATGTGTTTTGTGCTTGCATCTCCCATTACGGATTTTTTCAATGTATAGGTCAGCATGGTATTGCCCTCGGTAAGCTCATAATTCAAAAAGGCATTCCCAATATAATGGAAATTTGTATAATCTCGCTCATTTTCTGCATCCTTATCCCATTTGAACAATGACTGGTTGTAAATCATGAACTGCGCCTTAAACGGAGCATCATACCATTCCCCTCGAAATCCATAATCCAGTTCATTGCTTCCGATATAAACATAATATCGGTTTGGCTTATCTGCCAGGAAATCGACTGCTCCTTTAAACTTCATACCGAAATAAAAATAAAAGATATCATCAAATACCCATGTTCTTCGGATATCCAGATCGTCACTTAACACAGGATAATACTGCACGGTATACACATAATCATCTTTTATCAGATTCCCGTTTTCATCATACTGATATACCGGATCAATCACATTCACCACATAGTATCCGTCATGGATTCCGGGAATCTTCTGTCCTACCGGGATTTCCATCTGCATCATAAAAAGATGATGTGTAAATGACATCGGATTCTCATAGACCTTATACGCTTCTTCAAAACCATTGATTCCTCGCTTAAACCAGTATTCTGGCTCATCCCGGGTGATCTGAAACCGATGTCTTTTTACGTCAATATCTGTCGTACATCCTGTAAAAGTCCCTTCATATTTCCCATTTCCATGCTCCGTCCTCGACAAAAATGCTCCAAACGGATCATCCAATATATCTGTATAACGAATCGTCTGATGCAGCGGATGCGTGTAATCCCATGCTTCATATCCAAATGTTTTGTATACCGCAAAGGTGTATTTCATCCTCTCTGCATCCTTTGGTGTACCATAACAGTGGCACAGGACTTTTACATCCTTTCCCCACAAATATTCTGCCTGGCTGATGTTATAATTCCAGTATCTGTGATTCGAATCTGCAATTCCATTGGGCTGTGTCATATCATAGTATGTGTATACATAATCATAAGCAAGAAAGCTGCGTTCCATCTTAAGGTCTGACGCTCCGTCAAATCGCAGTTCCAGTCTCAGATATCTGGTTTCCTTATTAATTCCATTCCATGATGCGGGTTCGCCTTTCCATAGTTTCGGCAATTCCGTCCACGTATTTTTATCAAATGGCCATGTATTTCCGATATATGCATATATTTCCAGGGAGTTATCATCTGCCCCGGAGCCGAACCACTCAAAATATACCCAGGGGTAGGTCTCGCTTCTATCGGATTCCCTGATCAGATCATTCATATTGATGTCTAATGTCATCGTGCCATTTGTACCATCAACGACCTTTCCATTCTCAATATGGAGACTTCCCTTCATCGTCCAGTCAGAAAAATTATAATTGTATTCTATCGTACTGTCGGCATTGACCACCCTCTGTCCTCTCCCTGTACCATTCCAGTTGATCTTATTGGTATTCCATGATCCGGAAAAAGACTCCCACAAAAAATATGTTCCATAATCTGCGTATCCTGCCACACCGTTTACGATTGTTTCCAGCCCCGTTATCCTGCAGTAATCACATATTTCCTTCAGGCCTTTTTCAAAGATCTGTGCCATCTCATCATTACCATAATAATCTCCCCAGTACCCAACTTCACATTCATCAAGGAATATTCCATCTGCGATATGGTTCGATGCCAGGGAATGGATTGTCGATTTCATATCAGCAAGAAAGCTATCCGTATTAAAACGGCTGCCAAAAGGCAGATACTGGAAAATCTTAGTACCACATGCCCTTGCCTTCAGGATCTCTTCAACCGTCTGGTCAGATGCCACCATCATCCCATACACGGAATAATCCGTAAGTCCTGAATACTCATATGTTCCGTAATAGATGATAAAAGGTTCCGGCTGTCTGTACTTTGTATCAAGTTTAAATCCCCTGCCTGTCTTTTTCAGTCCTGCAGTTTCATATGTCAGTCTCGGTAAGCTAAAGATACACCCCAAGCTGTGCTTCCCTCGGAGATATCTCCACAGAGCTTTCCGCTGTTGCTTTTACTGCAATGCAATGCAGCCCTTTGCCAAGAAGGAACAGATCAAAGAACTGCATGGTCTTATTTGAATTTTTATATATTTTTGACCGCTCATTCCCATCGACTTCAATATAGAAATCAGATTTTACGGCATTGGACATAAGAACAGAAAAGCCAACATGACAGGTATGCTTTTCGTCTGGAATGTTGATATAGCTCTCGCAGATGGTAACTGCTGATTCCCCAAGAATAATCTTTTCATTGTTTGTTCCAAATGCGATCTGGTTTTCCCCGTATGGCACAACATTTATACGTTTCATAGCCATCTGCACAAGGTTTATTTTTTCTGATCTGTTCAGTGCCACAGCGTTCCCTCCTAAATTACTTTTATCTCGCATATCTGCCCGTCTGGATGAGTAAATACAATGCCGTCCTCTGTTTCCCTGTAAGTATATTTTACGGGTACACCAAGTTCATACATTGCATTGACCTCTCCTTTTTGCGTATTAATTGTTGCCTGTATCAGTCTGGGTGCAATAAATGATTTGATCACACTGTCGATTGCTTCCTGAACAGGTGCATCATTTTCGAGCGACAATGTACCAATCGTTGTTGAAAGTTCCACCACCGTATTCCACGGCTCCTGGATGTTCTTTTCTATTCTTACGATCCTTGTCGTAATATCAAGTTCAAGTTCTTCATCCATAACCCGCACGGTATCGCCAAGTCCATAGATCTCATGCTCATATCCTGTAAGGCCGCTGAGATAAAGCACTGACAGCTTATAAGAATAATTCGGCTTACAATAATCAGCGACTCTCATCTTTGCATAGGAAAGCATATCAGACGCATCTGTAAAGTTACTGCAGTCGAGAGAACCAACAAGGATCTCATCCGTATAAGAATAGTCTTCAACGTAGGATTTCCCATCATTGATGGAGGCAAATGTCATCCCATCCTTCCCGGCTGCGTACAATTTTGTGATAAGTGAAGAAGTACTGACCACCCTTTGTATCGATTTCATATTTTTTCTGAAATGAAACAGGATGCCACTGTCCCTTCCTGTCTTTTTCAAAAGACTGACGGTTTTCCTGATGGAATCAAAGACCAGTTCCCCATGATAAATATCTGCGATAAGCTGCAGTAATGCGAGCGGATTTTCCTCTGTACTTTCAAACGATTTTGCAGAATTAATTTCTATTGTCCCAATATCCCATACCGTGTTCTGTAAAGCAAACTTCATAGGAGTAACTGCTTTCGCCGTATCAAACACCGTGCTTTCAAGTCTTGCCGCCCTTGCCAGGTCATAATACAGTTCTTCTGCATATACATGCGTTGTTTTTGCAGAACCGTGTTCCTTGTTATCCGTCACGGTTTTAATCTTATATGCCTTGTTGTCAATACGGATCTCAGCTTGATTTTTTATATACTCTCTTTTCTTATCCGTAAAATAAAGATCAAATTCCAGATAGCTTTCAGCATTAACCTCCGCAACAGTGATTATATTAAATGCCTTCGTAAAAACTGCCTGGGGTCTATCTTTTTCATATAAAACTGGTATCTTGTCCGTATTCATTCCATACCTCCTACAGCCACCGGCTCTTTGCTTTAACACATACGGATGTCAGCGTTCCCGTGCTTTCTGAAAACGTGATAGTATTTGTCCCTGCTTTTAAATATGGAAAGTTCAGTTCTTTCATCTGTCCCAAGGCATTTTCAGTCCCAATCTTTACTGTCATATCATCCGTATCGATTACAAGAACATCACCTTCAGAAAGAGGGCCGCACAGTGTCACACTTTCTCCATTGACCAGAAACTTTACTTCCTGTGAACTGTCGGCCATATTCCCCCTGATCTCATACACCGGATGAGATTCCACATTACCAAGCGTTCTTTTAATATCCCCGCTTGCCTTTAAGATAAATTCCTCATCCTGAATGGCATAAGCGAAAGGATCCGGGCAGAAAAAAGAAAGATCAAATGTATCTGCATTCCGCACAAGGTTTGTGAAGGACACCCCGTCCAAAAGCCTTGCATTATAATATCTGTCCGGCTCCTGCCCAAGTTCCAGTCTGCACAATCCCTTATCAGGATTCAGCCATCCGACAATGCTGTCCTTCTTATCAAGCAGCTGATGGTCATTGAGTCCCGGAGGAATCAGACAGGTGATCTCTATTTTCCGCTCAGAGATCGTCTCTCCAAAATCCATAATCCCATGTCTTCCTGCAAGTTTATCTGTATTATTCCGTATATCCGGTATCCTGTTCTGCACAGGCATCCTTGACGGAATGCCCATTTCAGACGAGGATACCCCATCAAAAATAAATCCCATTGCTTCCTCCTTAAACAAGTCCACGTGCTCTTCTTCCGGCACACATCATTGAATTCAATTCCTGTGATATTTTTCTAATATCGTTATCATTTCTTACCGACATTTCCTGTATCTGGATCAATGGTCCCGAAATGTTCTGGACAGGACCATTCTGTGATGGGCTTTCATTGCTGTTTCCCATTGTAGATAGATCTGCACCGACACTGACATCAGGATTCAGGATCATGTCAGAAGCAACATCCTTTACTGCATTCTGTATCATACTGCGGCTCTTCTCGATTCCTTTTGCGAGACCTCCCATGAAGTCCGGCATCCAGGATTCATAATCCGTAAGTGGTCCTTCATCCGGTACAGAGAAATGTAGATACGATCTGATCTTGCTTGCAACTGAACTTGCTGCATCCGCTACTGCTCCGATGCAGCTTCTGATTCCATTTACAATTCCCATGACCAGATCCCTTCCCCAGGTAAAAGCCTGGGAAGCTAGTCCCGTAATATGATTTCTCACGTTAGAAAAACCACTTATCACAGTGTTCAGGACATTTCCCATTGCACCTTTCACAGCATTTACGATTCCATTAAATGCGGAAGTAACAGCACCCCTGATCGCGCCAAGTACGGTAGATACCGTGGACTTTATAGTATTCCAGATAGTGGATATCGTACTTTTAATCGTATTCATGATGGTAGCAATGGCATTTTTAACACCTTCAAAGTTACCTGTGATCAGTGCCTTGATTCCGCTCACAACATTACTGATAATGGTCTTGATTGCATTCCATACTGTGGAAAAAATAGTCTGGATTGCTGTCATCACGGTAGTAATAACCGTCTTTATCGTATTCCATACAGTCGTGACAACCGTCTGTATAATCGTCAGTACGGTCTGAATGATTGTCTGATAGATATTAAAATAGGTGGTCACAAGTGTTTTTATCACTTCAAAGACTGTGGTAAAGACACCTTTGATGGCTTCCCATACCGTTGTGATCACTGTCTGAATCACATTAAAAATAGTTTCAATGATCGTCTTATACAGATTGAAGTAAGTTGTTACAAGCGTCTTGATTACTTCAAATACGGTAGAAAAAATCATCTTAATTGCTTCCCACACCTGTGAAAAGAAGTCCTTAATGGCAGTCCATGCCGTAACAGCTACCTGCTTTACGTTTTCCCAGAGTTCAATCCAAAACTGACGGAATCCATCACAGTTATTCCACAGATAAATAAAAGCAGCCACAAGAGCTGCAATGGCCGCAATAATAAGTGTGATCGGATTTGCAAGCATTGTGGTATTAAGTGCTGCAAATGCACCCTTTACTGTATTGATTACCCCGGCAATCTTAGGAACGACTGTCATAATCGTACCGACTGCCGATATCACCTTACCAATCACGATAAGAACGGGGCCGAGTGCTGCTACCAGAAGTGCAATCGTAACGACCGTCTTTTTTGTTCCATCGCTCAGTCCGTTCAGCCAGTCTACAAAGGTCTGCACCCATCCAACAATCTGCTTAATGGCCGGCATCAGAAGTTCCCCAAAAGATATCGCCAATCCTTCCAGGGCAGATTTGAGGATTGTGATCTGTCCCTGTAGATTATCAAGCTGTGTATCTGCCATCTGCTGTGCAGCACCACCGCTTTCAATGATTTTTTGCTGAAGTTCATCCCACGTACCACCCGTGTTGGCAAGTAATGCATTGACGGAAGATAGATCTGTCTTATTGAATATCTTACTGATGATGTTAGACTTTTCCGCAGATGTCATACCGTCCATAGAAGTGTTTAAATCACCAAGGATGTCATTCAGGCTTCTCATGTTTCCTTCGGAATCATAAACAGAAAGTCCTAATGCCTCCATTTGTTTAGCTGCTGTATCTGTTGGACTTTGTAAAGATAGAATAATATTTCGAAGATGTGTACCACCCTCTGCTCCTTTGATACCATTGTTTGCTAAGATACCAAGTGCAGTATTTAGTTCTGCCGTACCACCCTTGATGGATTTGGCTGTCGCACCAATGGTAAGGATTCCCTCGCCCAGCTGTGCAACCGATGTATTCGTGGTAGATGCGGTCTTTGCCATCTGGTCAACCATCGTTTCTGCCTCGTCCACACCCATACCAAGTGCGGACATTGCATCCGTTACCATGTCTGAAGCATCCGCAAGGGCAATATCCCCGGCAGCTGCCAGGTTAAGTACGGTCGGCAGTGTATTACACATCTGCTCCGTGTCATATCCGGCAAGAGCCAGATAATTTAATGCCTCGGCACACTCGGATGCAGAGAAGGCTGTTTCTGCCCCCATCTTCTTTGCCAGCTTGGAAAGGGTATCCATTGTATTTACGGATTGTCCGTTTACCTTAGACATGGAATCTTTTGTGATTCCCATAGTAGCCTGTACCTGTGACATGGAAGATTCAAAGTTTGCTGCCGTTGTTACGGATGCCGTACCAAGTGCAGTCACCCCGGCTGTTACCGGAAGTAGTTTCTGTCCGGCAGAAGAAATGTTATCCCCGACCGTCTTTAACTTCTCACCTGTTGCTGCGATCTTCTGCACTGCCGTTGCGGACTGGTTCGCCTGTGTTTCCAGATTCTTTAAGTCCTGCTCCGTTTCCACGATTTCCCTCTGAAGGGCATCGTACTGCTCCCTTGAGATCTCGCCATTGGCAAGTGCCGTATTTGCTTGTTCTGCTGCGGTCTTTAAAGTGGCCAGTTTCTCTTTTGTTTCGCTGACTGCTTCTGCAAGCAGTTTATGCTTCTGTGCCAGAAGCTCCATATTCCCTGGATCAAGTTTCAGCAGCTTGTTCACATCCTTAAGCTGTGACTGGGTGGACTTGATCTGTCCGTTCACGCCTTTCAGGGCGTTCTGCAGTTTGGTTGTATCACCACCGATTTCAACGGTAATGCCCTGAATACGGCTCGCCATACCTCTCACCTCCTCCTAAAAATGGGTACAAAAAAAGGAGCATCTCTGCTCCGTAACAAAAGAAAAACACCTGCCATTTCTGACAGATGTCCTATGCACTATTAATGTAACATTTTTGTTCCAATTCCAAAACCTTCTAGACTCGCTGCAGAAACTGCATTCATAAGCGATGAATATTTTTCTGCTTCATTAACTAAATCTTCAGGTTTTAATCTTCCATCTAAAAGTCCCATTACAAGATCAACATAGTAGCATACCTCCTGATATGCATTAAAATCAGTCGCTTTAGCAGAAATTAAATCTTCATTGATACAAATCCTACTTTCATTTATGTTTTGCCTATACTCAATCAATTTGCATGCAACTACATCAAAATCATTGTTGATATCAAAATATACTACTGGAACTTCATATCTAATATTGTACAAATCATTTAAGAAATATTTACAACCATCACCACTAACTTTTACTTGAAGCCCCGCTTCAAGTCCATCCATTGAAGTACTTCCCTTCATATTTGCAATACTCCCTTTTTTAAAGTCAACCCAAATAATATCTCTTTGCGGGTCTGATGGATTATAACGCTGAGGCCAAATATCCTTTGTTTTCATAAGCCCTGTTCCTAATGCCTGAAATCTTCTTGCGGTATCACTTTTTGCATTTTTTCTTCTTGCTATCGAAAACCAAGTTTTATTAATATTTTCATCATCGTGACATCTTCTTACTATCACAGCCTCAGCAATCTTTCCAAGCAGTCTCATAGCAGTATTGTATGTATCAAGTTGTATTATCGTTGTTAATGCTAATTTATTATCCTTGTATCGAATTACACCTAAATCATCCACTAAAATATCAAACAATTTTCTTCCAGTGTATGCATTTAATATAGGAATACTTCTATTACCATTTAAAAACTCATCCAATGGCTGTGATATAAGTAGTTTTCCATCACCATTTGCAAGACCTACTATTAATTCAATAGAATCTGATTCATTCATTGTTTTCACTCTCCAATCATTAAACGGGGATTTGTAACTAAAATGCATATTCCTTTTCTTCAAATAAGTATAGCAGAAAAGGAATATGTTCTCAATTATCAGAATCTATCAAAATCCTCCTGTGTCGCAAGCTCGGCATATTTATAATCATCGTTCCGGCTCTCACTGTACATATCATTGATGAGTCCTATTGACAGCATTTCAAGGTCTGCCATCGACAGACCTAACTGTACACATCTGAGCAGAAACAGTGGTGTTGTCATTTCACGCTCTGTTGGACGAAGTTTTTTTTAGCTTCCACATCCGTTTTTACATTCAGCCCCCAAAGCTCAATAAGCTGCGGAAGAACCTGATAAATCGAGAATGTATTGAAATTATCAAGCCATTCCTCCGGTGTATCTGGGATGGACGGGTCTGCATGCTTTGCCATGATAAATGCTATATTCTCGAACATCTCAAGGGAAAACATATCAAGGTTAGAAGACTCCTCTTTCCCATCACCTATGCTCTTTTCCAATACTGCTAGATCCTTATAAATATCCCTTTGGAATTTTAACCTGTAGATTCTCGGGATGGCTGCACTCGCCTTGAATGCAACAATCTGTCCGTCAATTTCTATATCCTTTCTGATACCCATGTCTTAGTCCTCCTTATGATACACTCTTGGTTGATTTTGCTGACTGCTGCTCTGCTGTGGAAGCTGCCGGAAGATACACGCTCTTATACCAGTTATTGTAAACAGTCTCAGTTGTGGAATCTCCCGTTTTTGCCTTGACATATCCGTCTGCCATAGGTCTTGCCTTGATGGTCAGTGTTTCCGTCTGCACTTCCTTATCTTCCTCATTCGTCTTGGACTCAATGGTCGGACGTGATGCGGAACAGTTATAAAGCACATGGCGGATCTTGCGGATATCACCATCAAACTCAAACAGGAGTGCAAAACTGCCCGTCTCGGAATTAGCATTCTCCACAAGCACCTTATTGGCATCCTGCTCCTCTTTTAAGATATCCGTGCGGAATGATTCAGAGATCATTGCAAGTTCAAGGTCACCATCGTATCCCTGGTTGTTATTGATTACATAATATTCAATGCCGTCCGCATAAAATGACTCCGGCTCTCCGGTCGGATCCATGCTGATGGATACCGCACCGGGCATCGGCACGGGTGTCCCGAAGCTGACCGTACCTTCCTCTGCAACTGTAATCGGTGCGTAATGCACGTTGCAGATATTAAATTTGACTTTATTCTTTTTATTCGCCATCTTCTATACCTCCATCTGATAAAGCACCTCATACAGATTTTCAGATTCGATCCATACTTCGCTTTTTTCATAAAAAATGCCATGCCCGTCAAGCACGGCTTCTGTCTGTTGCTCCAGTTCTATATTTTTTATATCTGTGTATATCTCTATGTTCAGACGGTCTGTCTTAAAATAGACTTTCCCGTCTGCAGAGAAATTGTTGCTTCCCGGATACAGGAATACCGCAAAGGGCGGATCAGGAGATTCCCCTTCCGCAAAGTGATGATAGGCATATGGAAGTCCGATTTGTTCCATCACTGCCATGACTTCTTCATGCGTCACGAACGTAACCCCCTCTCTATCTTCTGCACCAGCTCCCTGTTTCCCTTTTCTTCAGCTGGGGCAATATGCTCCCTTCCGGCTACCCTGCCCCCGCCGCGTTTTGCATGGCCGTGTTCCAGGAGATGGGCTATCTGGTATCTGTCCTTAGAATGGACCGTCATGGTAAGGGAGTTGCTGCTCTCCGCTGTCTTTTTGACCGCCCAGCTTTTCTTGTATCTTCCAGTCCGCTTCGGGGCATTTGCCTGTATATCCTTCTTCACGGTCTTGGATACATCCTTTACCGCATCCTTGACGGTATCCGTGGCAAGGTCTGCATATTCCTTCAGCCCATCCATGATTGCATCTGCCAGACCGTCAACGGTCGTTCTTCTCTCTGCCATCTCCTCACCTCTTTGCCAGGGCAGCCCTGATCTTCAATGTCTTATTCTTATACTGCACGTTGTCAACAAATGTAATATTATAAATATTCCCACGGAACAGGATACGGAAATGCTCCGTGTCAATAGCGAACACCTCACTGCAGTAACGGATGACAAAATCAAATTCCGTTTCCGCATTGACCTGTTTTGCTTCCCAGTACTCCTTCCCGGAAAGATTATTCACGTAGGAATAACATTTATAGTAGTCGCTCCATACAAGGATATGGTTTCCTGTCCCATCCTTCTTCGTGCTGCTTTTCTGTATCGTGATCCGTTCACGCATGAGTTCTATCATCAGAATATCTCCTTCCTGATTCCAAAGAGCAGATACTTCAGTGTTTCCGTCATGGTCTTATGATCCGCTTCTTCCCTGTGTTCATACAGGTAAGCAATGGCATACAGTTCTGCAGTGCGGACAACCGCTTCATGTCTTTTAAGTCCTGCCGGAGTCCGTCTTGTCACACCCTTTATCAGGCTGTCGGATGTCTCCATCAGACGGAGGATGAGAGCATCCTCGTCTGACGAATCGACCCTGAGATACCCTTTGGCTTCCTCAAGCGTTACGAACATCCTGCCACCCCTACTTTCCGGCAGCCTTGATATCAAGTGTCTTGACTGCCTCGGAAAGAATCAGCTTGCCGTCCACACGCTCGGAAGCAAGGAATCCGACCTGTCCGGTTGTAGCATAAAGCTCATTCAGTCTCTTGAAACTTCTGCCCTGGCGGTCTGCGATCCAGTAGTAACTGTAATCACCGAATGCCATGACACGGTTTCCGGCTGCAAGCTCCGGCACATAGATGGATGTGCGGTAAGGACGGTTTAAGATCTTATCCGGCTCTCCTTCCCTTACGGACGGCTGCCAGATATAATTTCCGTTTCCGTCCTTCAGCTTTCTGATTGCCTTTACGGTCGAATCATTCAAAAGCCATACCGCCTTGTTACGGTAAGGGGCACGGAGGGAATAATAAAGATCCATGACATCATCAAACGTAATGGATGTTCCGGTGGATGTCACGCCTGTCTCAGCACCGCCTGTGGCATTAAAGATTCCGGTAGGCTTGCCCTTGCCGTCACCGATAAAGAATGCCTCTTCTTCCTTTGTACCGATCCTTCTTCCGAACTCCCTTGAAATGTACTGTTCGATATTGAATACACTGTCATTTAAGAGTTCATCTGACACCTTGATCATGGTTGCCAGCTTAAAGGCACTGATGGTTGTCTGTCCGAAGCTGTCATCAGATTCTGGGAACTGACCTCCCTCATCGATCCATGCCGCCTCACCCTTGGATGTGACGATTGGAATCTTTCGGTCACCGCTCGATGTCTTGATGACGGTTGCAAGGTTACGGAAGAATACCTCCTCTTCCAGTGCTTCCACCAGTTTCTTCTCGTACTCATCCGGTACAAGATAACCGCCTTCGGAATCCGTGCCGATGGTAAGGGCATTCTGTACTTCATAGGACAGCACCTTGTTTCTCATGCCGTTCCAGAACGCTTTTCTGTACTCATCGGTGGCCCTTCCGGTCTTTGCGTCACCGCCAGTCTTTGCATCCGGCTTGTTGGTGATCGGTGTGCTTGTTGCCTTGGAAAGTTCAGCATCGATGGCAGCCTGTCTTTCCAGTCTCTCGATCTCCTTTCCGAGATTCACGACATCGTTTTCCATCTTGTCATAGGTAGCTGCATCCTCAGCGGACACAAAGCCTTCCTGTGTTCTCTTGGCATCGAGGAATGCCTTTGCTGCTTCCCATGCCTTTGCTCTTTTTTCTCTTAATTCTAAAATCTTACTCATCTTGAAATCCTCCTTAATGTGTTAAAAGACTCAGTCTTTTTTCTAACTGGCTGACTGGTATCATGGCACCCACACGGGATACCCTGGAAAGGAACGATTCATTCATCGCCTTGGTGGAATACATCATGGAATCCTGCTGGAACGGGAACTTCTTTTTCTTGTCCTTATCCTCGTCTTCCTTTTCTTTTCCTTCCTCTCCATCACCGCCTTCTTCCGGTTCTTTTTCCGGCTTTTCAGGCTTTTTCTTCTCTTCATCCGTCTCATCGGAAGAAAAGAGTATCTTATCCGCAAATCCAAGCTCCACTGCCTTCTTCGCATTGAACCAGGTCTCATCATCCATCATGTGGGAGAGCCTTGCACGGGTAAGCCCCGTCTTGAATTCATAGGCATTTAAGATTGATTCCTTGACCTCGTTTAACATGGCGATTGCTTTCTGCATATCCCTTGTCTCGCCCATTGCCATGGTCGCAGGATTGTGGATCATCATCATTGCAACAGGGGATACACAGACCGTGTCTCCTGCCATTGCGATCACGGATGCTGCCGAAGCTGCAATGCCGTCTATCTTGACTGTCACGCTTCCCTTATAATCACGGAGCATGTTATAGATCTGTGCTGCCGCGAACACATCACCGCCCGGAGAATTGATCCACACCGTGATATTTCCATTTCCGGCATTCAGTTCATCCTTGAAAAGCTGCGGTGTCACTTCATCCCCGTACCATGTTTCATCCGAGATCATGCCATTTAAAAAGAGCGTCCTTTCCATGTCTGGCACGCTCTCATCTTCATTCTTTATCCAGTTCCAAAACTTCCGCTTCATCGTTTACCTCTCTTTCCGCTGTTTTCCTGTGCCGGAGCGTTCTGCTGCCCCGTATCCGTCTTTGCAAAAGCTCCCGCATCCGCAAGTTTGGTCATTGCACCATTTATCAGATACAGGTTTCCCCCTTCCTCATCCGGGATCGGGTTCATGTTTTCCATCTCACGGATGTCATTGGCAGAAAACCATCCGTTCTGTCTTCCGACTGCATAGCCGTTCATCCTCGACTGGTAATCCCCACGGAGCAGACCGTCCACATTCAGCTTGATAAAATACTTTCCTTTCTCCCCCGGCAGAAGGAGCGATCTCTGTAAGGACTGCTCCCATCTGATCACCCACGGATCAAGTGTGTATTTAACGAACTCCAAGGACTGCTGCTCAATATTAGAAAAGCTCGACTTATCAAGGTCACCGACCATATGTGGCGGTATCCTGTACAATCTTGCGATCTCATTGATCTGGAATTTCCTTGTCTCAAGGAACTGTGCCTCTTCCGGCGGGATGCCTATCTGCTGGTACTTCATGCCCTCTTCAAGCACTGCTATCTTGTGTGCGTTGCTCACGCCACGGTACACGGAGTTCCAGGACTCCCTCACCTTTGACGGATCTTTCAGGACTCCCGGATGCTCCAAGACCCCGCCCGGATTTGCCCCGTTTGCAAAGAAACTCGCCCCATATTCCTCACAGGCAAGCGTCATGCCGACAGCGTTCTTTGCCATCGCAATCGGAGAATACCCGATCAGTCCGTCAAACCCAAGCCCGGGGATATGAAGCACATCCTCGGCTTTTAGTTTGATATTTCCATATTCCTTGAACGTAGGGTTCTCATCACTGTTTCTGGAATACACATAATAGATATTTCCCTTGTCATCCCTCTGCACTTCCATCTTGTCAGGAAGAAGCGGATACAGGCCAAGCACCCTTCCGGCACCATCCCTTATGATCTGGGCATAAGCATTTCCCCATATTAAAAGATGACTCATCAGTGTTTCCCTGAACACAAATGAAGTCATCTCCGGGTTCGGCTCATCATGGAGCAGATAATATAAAGGATGGTCATGCACCAGTTTCTTGCCGCCGTCATCCTGATACTCATACACATGAAGCGGTAAGGATGCGACTGCTTCCGCAAGTATCCTGACACAGGCATATACTGCGGTTGTCTGCATTGCAGTTCTTTCATTTACGGGCTTTCCGCTTGTTGTCCGTCCGAACAGAAACGAATATCCTGCATCTGCTGCCTTATCCACAGGCTTATCCCTTGCCTGTCCGAATCCGAATAAACTCTTAATTCCCATGTGACACCTCCGTTGTTAAAATACTAAAATTCCTCTGTCATCATATACACTTCCATCATTGCCTTCATTTCTGATCGCACGGTCAAGTGCCATAACAGTTGCAACGGCCCCGTCAATCTTCTCCGTGGATTTTTCCTTATCCATTTTGATATTTCCTGCCGGATCCTGACGGACAAACACGTTATCCATCATCCACCGCAGTACCTTATGCCCTCCGTGTGAGATCCGTTCTTCCAGCGTCAGCTTCATCAGTTCCTTGGTCGGTGGACTCATATCCTTATATCCCTGTCCGAACGGAACAACGGTAAATCCCATACCTTCAAGGTTCTGCACCATCTGGACAGCTCCCCATCGGTCAAATGCGATCTCCTTGATATGGAACTTTTTGCCAAGCTCATCTATGAACTGCTCAATAAATCCATAATGAATGACATTTCCTTCCGTAGTTTTTAAGCACCCTTCTGCTGCCCAGACATCATATGGGACATGGTCTCTTCGGACACGCAGCCTCATGTTGTCCTCCGGTATCCAGAAGTACGGAAGGATCACATATTTCTCCATATCATTCCTTGGTGGGAACACAAGCACGAATGCTGTGATATCCGTGGAACTGGAAAGGTCGAGTCCGCCATAGCATTCCCTTCCGAGAAGCTCTGCTTCATTCACTGCAAAGGAACAGGCATCCCATTTATCCATTTGCATCCACCTGGTACTCTGTTTCACCCACTGGTTCAGACGGAGCTGCCGGAACACATTCTCCTCTGCTGCATTCTCTTTCGCACTGATATATGCATTCTGCACTTTCTCAATGTCAATGGTATATCCGAGTGACGGATTTGCCTTATACCACACATCCTCACTCGACCAGTCATCCTCATCAGATGCCCCGTAAATCACAGGATAAAATGTCGGATCTATCTTTCTTCCCTCTATGATGTCCAGAGCCTTCTGGTGCTGTTCAAAACACACGGAATTCCGATCTGTCCCGGCTGTCGTGATCAGGAAGAACAACGGCTGTGTCCTGGCATCACCGGAACCCTTGGTCATGACATCGAACAGTTCCCTGTTCGGCTGTGCGTGCAGCTCATCAAAGATGACCGCATGGACGTTCAGTCCATGCTTTGTGTATGCCTCTGCTGACAGCACCTGGTAGAAGCTGTTTGTTGGTTTATATACAAGCCTTTTTACGGACATGACGGGCTTGATCCTTTTCTTCAGTGCCGGACACTGGTCCACCATATCCACCGCAACATCAAATACGATGGAAGCCTGCTGCCTGTCGGAAGCACAGCCGTAAACCTCTGCTCCCCATTCACCATCACCGCATGTCATATACAGTGCAATGGCAGCCGCCAGCTCTGATTTTCCGTTTTTCTTTGGTATCTCACAGTAACAGGTATTGTACTGCCTGTATCCGTTTTCCTTTACCGTCCCATAAAGGGTACGAATGATCTCATCTTGCCACGGGAGAAGTTCAAACGGAACTCCCCGCCACCTTCCTTTGGTGTGTTTCAGGCAGTTTATAAAATTGACCGCATGGTCTGCTTTTGCCTTGTCAAACATTATTTTGCACCGCCTTTCACAAGCAGAAGCTCCATCTCATCGTTCTGCTTATCCTCACCGCTATCCGTGGAGATACGGCTTCTTGCGGACGGTGTCAGTCCAAACTGCTCACAGAACTTATTCATGATCTTCAAATAGGTCTGGGCAATGGACACCTGCGGTACCTGCTGCCAGTATCCGCTCGGAGTCTTTACGATGGTCCCGTGCTGTGTAATGAACTCCTCTGCCTCTTTCCATCTCGCATATGCCTGGCAGTATCCTGCGAATGCTGCCATATCGATCTCCGTAAGGATTCCCAGATACTCCAGCTGTTTTGCCATCCGCTTCCATTCCTTCTTTGCCTCATCCTCAAGCCATGCCGGACAGCGCGGGGCCTTTTTCTCAGGCTTAGGTTCACCCGTATTAAGGCTTCTCTTGCCCGGATTGCCCTCAAGCACCTTTACTGCCGTAGGCTTTGGTTTTCTTCCTCTCTGTGCCACTGTCCTCACCTCCTCTAAAAATGGACATAATAAAAGACCTCCGTAGAGGCCTTTCAATTTCGTTTATTTATTATGTGTTATTTTTACAATGTTGAAATCTGTAATGCTGTAACCGTTCTTCATTACAAAGCTGCAAAGCCAGTTGTCAGCCTCGGCTGCGTTTGTAAATGCCTTGAAATCCTTCCATACCAGTCTGCCCGGTTTCTCTGCCATAAGTGCTTTTACCATCCATACCGCGTTCTGTTTCATTTTCCTGTACCTCCGCTTTTTCTTTGTTTTCCCTTTCGGTAAGTACATATTCGCTCTGAATGCAGATATTATCCAGTCATATCTGCCACGTAATGTACACAAAGATCTGCCGGAGGAATTGTACATATTACTGCTGTGATCTGTGGATGGCTTCGAGAATCTGTTCCTGTTCCTCTGTTCCGACACCGATGCTCTCAAGAGCCTCACGTGTGCCACAATCGGGGCAGATAAGCGTTATCCCGTCAGTCCTTGATAAAGCGGGCTGTCTTCCGTATCTTGCCCCACAACGGGGACATATCCGTATCCGCAGTGTTTCACTCTTCATGTCCTGCCACCTCCACAGCTTTTATCTGTGCCTCGGAAAGGTAATGCTCGTCAAATCCGAAGCTGATATACCCTTGAAGGCATGTGCTTACATAGGAAAGGGATGGAACTCCGATCTTCCGTTCTTCATGCATGATATACACAAAGCACTTCCTTCTCCGTATCTTCCCCGTCCGTATTCCCTTGATGTCCAGTTCCATTTCCTTCTTGTAATAAAATATTGGGAATCCTTCGTAGCGGTCAAGTGCCGCCTCATCCGATTCCGTAACTTCCCATGCTGCAACGGGAACCGCTCCTCCCTTCTTCGGTTCTATGGTAAGATAGGCTCCCGTAAGGCTTCCCTTGAAGAGCAGTTCATAATCTTTGATGACTGCAGTTCCGACCACCCTCGCATGCGGACATCTCATCCGCATCTGTCTGATGTTTAAGTTGCTGCCGTAAGCAATGTAATATCTTTTCTGCATAATGTTTCCATCCTTTCCGAAGGGAACACCCTTCTACCACCTTAAGACCGCACATGGCGGTCAATGCTCCAAGGTGGCAGGAGGCTGTTCTCTTCAAGCAGCCCTTCCGCTTCTGAAGGCGGTGTCTCCTGCAAGTCTCTTTGTGAGGATGTCCCGTGCCGTCTTGAATTCATCCCCGATGAATCCGAGTCTTAAAAGCCATGTCCTCATTGCGTATTTTGGGTTTTCTGTCTGCTGTGGTTTTGGGCTTGCCGTCCTTACTTCCTTTGCCATCTGGCTCAGTGCAAGGCAGAGCTGGATGTAGCTCTTAAGCTGTCCCGCATGCAGCCCGTTCAGTTTTCCGTCTGCCGGGGCATCGAATTGGAAAAGTCTGAATTCGACCGTTCCTTTTGTAAAGGTTGCATGGTAGTTCAGCATATGGTAACGGCTGTCGTTGTAATGCTGATTCCGTCCGTAGCTTGCTCCGTTCGAGGTGTACCAGATGTCTGCAAGGGCAGCCATCGTCTTCGGCTTTCTCTTGTTGAGTTCCTTAAGGAATCTTGGGTCTACCGTTTTGCAGTAGCGGCTCATCCGCCAACTGTCGAGGTCTAAAGCATCCGCCAAAAGGTTCTCATGCCCTGCCATGATGTTTGCAAGATTTCTTAGTGTCTGCGGAGTATGCCCTTTTGCTCCGATGTGGATGTGGACTCCGCATCCCCTTGTTGCATCACTCTTGGCTCCCGCATGTCTGAGCTTTCTTATCAGTTCCTGAAGAAGTTCGATATCTTCGTAGTGAAGGATCGGTGTGACCAGCTCGCATTTTTTATCATCCGGTCCCGCAATGCTGACATCCTTCTGGAATTTCCATTCCCTTCCGCTTGCATCCCATGCTGACCATGTATAATATCCGTTTCTGGCAGCCGTGTTTTCAAATCTTCCTGTTCCGAAGAATGCCGCTGCAAGTTCTGCAGCTTTATCTCTTCGGATGTTGTTCATCTCAACCTCGACCCCGATGGTCTGTTTCTTCATTTCCTCGATCTGCTTTGTAATCCTTTCGTTCATGGCTTGTACCTCCGTTTGTTTTCTTCCCTTTCGGTAGGTACATATTCGCTCTAAAACACACATATATCCAGTTATATATGAGCCATAAACTGCACAAACATCGGCCGGAAAAACTGTGTATATTATGACTGTATTTTACGCCATTCATCCACTCCGTATATCATCGCAAGAGAGCCGTGCCCTTCCCATACTGTGTGGAGCTGTCCTGCATCATCCACAAACTCTACCGTTCCGATGGTTCCTGACGGGATCTTTCGGTAGGGATCATCAAGACGGATAAGCTCCACCCTGGTTCCCGAAGGATATTCCTTTCTAAGTCTCTCAAGTGTCTGTCTGCTTACTCCGAACATACCGTTGACCCCCTTTCTGCCCTGCGGTTGGCTTTCCACTTTTCCGCATCTTCCGGAGTACGGAATGCCGTATGACCTTTCAGCCCCTTAAGGAAGAAGGATCTTGTTTCCTTTCCTTCGCTCCCTCCAAATCCGATGGATACCAGCCATGCCCTCATGTAATATTTTTCATTCTCTTCAATGGTCTGTTTCGGATTCACACGTTTCTGTTCCGATGCTTTCTTTACCATTGCCGATGCAAGTCTGCAGTATTCCATCATGCCATCGGTATGTGGAAATCCCGTGAACTCAATATTCCCGTCTGCAAAGGTAACACCGCTGCATCCGCCCTGCTCCGTAATGAACCCTGCTGCCGTCTCCGTATCTTCAAAGGTACTTTCGGCAAGGGCATTTATAAGGCTGTCTGCTATGGAAATGCACTTCCTTCCGACTGCCCTGTTGATAAGATACTGTTTGGAATGCATCATGTTTATCAGGTTGATGATGCCCTGCGGTGTCATGCTGCCGATCGGTATTTTGATCTCTGCTTCCGGTTCTTCCGTCTGTGTTTCCTGTGTTTCCTGTGTCTCTTCTGCCACGTCATTCTGGAAAAGCACCCTTCTCACCTCGTCTTCCATGCTGTCATCTTCAAGTATGACCTTTGCGTCCCTGTCCACCGTGATGCTTCCAATGCGGTATGCAAAGGATGGCGGTCCAAGGTATTCTGACCTCTGTCCGAAATGTCCGGATAAGGCTTTTACTAATTCTTTCCTGTTCTCAGCGTTTGTAATAATTTCCATTCTGCTGATCTCCTTTCCTTTTGGTAGTACCATATATCACTCTGAATGCCCATATAGTCAAGCAGATAATGGTACTTTCCAAAAGAAAATGTAATGTCAGCTTCTGGACTCCGGAAGTGACATCGCAACTGCATAAGCAACCGTTGCAGTGACTGCATTTCCGGCCTGTTTATAAAGCTGTGCATCGGAGTTGACGGCAGAGGCACGGTCAAAAAGCTCATCAGAAAATCCCTGTAAGCGGAAGCACTCCCTCGGAGTCAGCCGTCTGATGCGTCCGCCCCTCATGAGCGTTCCCATCTGCCCGGAGCAGTCCAGTGTCTGGGAGCATCCTTTTCCTACCCTTCCCCTTCTTGTCTCACTGTCCGGGTAGGCAAGATTGATGCCGTCTCCTTCCCGTGCCACTTCATATCCTGCCTTCGTGGCATTTTTCACTTTGACGGAATCCACCTTTTCACAGACATACACACCATGCCTGTCCTGTGAGGTCAGGGTGAACATCGGCTCTCCGTCCTCTTTCATCCTTCTTCCGTTCTGCCGTTTCTCCATCCGCTCCGGTGTAAGCACCGGATGGACTTCCAGTACGGCTGAGTTCATGGCGGTATGGTTGGTCATCCCGGCTGTGTACCTCGCTGTCAGGCATCTTGCCGTATCCGTGATCTTCGGATCATGGTTGCTCTGGTCAATGAAGTAAAGCCCTGTCTTGGCCCCGACACCGCCCGCATTCCCCACAAGGGTTGCGGAAATGCCATCCGTCCCATAAACACGGTAGCCCTGCATACCGCCTATAAGCTGGTTAAGAGCTGCTGCGTTTTCTCCGGTGAGAGGTAATATTTCTCGTCTACCTCTGCTTCTAAGATTTGCGATAATGAACACACGCTCACGGTTCTGCGGGACTCCGAAGTTTTTGGAATTAAGCACCTGCCACCGACAGTCATACCCTGCTTCGTCCATTTCAGACAGAACTGAGGCAAAGTCGAATCCTGCATTGATCGATAACAGGTTCTTAACGTTCTCAACAAGTAGGTATGAGGGTTTAGCACTTTCCTCTTTGCCTTTGAGGAGGTCAATAATGTTGTAATATATTCCACTTCTTTTTCCGACCAATCCCCGCTGTTTTCCGGCAACGGAGATGTCCTGGCATGGGAATCCGAAGCACCAGATGTCTGCATAGGGGACATCTTCGGGTTTGAGTTTTGTGACATCATGAGCTTTCCACTCTCCTTCCGTATCATACATTGCCTCATATGAGGCTCTTGCAAATTTATCATATTCACAGTACCCGATGCATTTATGGCCGGCAGTTTCAAGACCGAGCCTGAAGCCGCCGATGCCGGAACATAGATCAAGGAAGGTCATCTGTTTCATTATACTGCCCTCCCCTGCATAATTGCTGATATGAAATTTTCATATCGTCACGGATGACAAATACATCCGCATCCGAACCGCACTGTTCAATGTAGCGGTTTACGATCACATCCACAAACTTCTCATCCAGTTCGATGCCGTAGCAGATACGGTGTGTCTGCTCACAGGCGATCAGCGTAGAGCCGGAACCAAGGAACGGATCAAGCACGATACAGTTGCTCATGCAGGAGTTCTGGATCGGGTATGCCATAAGTGCCACTGGCTTCATGGTCGGATGGTCCTTGCTCGCCTTCGGACGGTCATATTCCCAGATGGTGGTCTGCTTCCTGTCGGAATACCACTGGTGCTTCCCGCCCTTCTTCCATCCGAACAGACACGGCTCATGCTGCCACTGATACGGACTTCTTCCAAGAACCAGTGCGTTCTTCTTCCAGATGCAGCACCCGGAAAGATAAAATCCGGCATCCTTGAATGCCTTTCTGAAATTCAGTCCTTCCGTATCCGCATGGAATACATAAATGGAAGCATCCTGTTCCATTGACTGCTCCATATTTACAAATGCAGCAAACAGGAACTTATAGAAATCCTCATCCGGCATGTTGTCGTTTTTGATCTTGCCGGCCGTCTCTTCAACATTTACATTGTATGGTGGATCAGTCAGGACAAGATTTGCTTTTTGCCCATCCATCAGCTTATCGTAAGTCTCCGGCAGAATGGAATCACCGCATATGACACGGTGCTTTCCAAGCAGCCATACATCTCCTGTCTTTGCCACGGTCGGCTTTGCAAGCTCCGCTTCCACATCAAAGTCATCTTCCGTGATCTTCTTATCATGCACGGAATTAAAAAGCTGTTCGATCTCCGGTGGTTCAAAGCCCGTGATGCCGACATCAAGATCTGAATCCTCAAGGTCTTTGATAAGGTCAGCCAGGAGTTCCTTATTCCATTCGCCCGTAATTTTATTGAGCGCTACATTGAGTGCCTTCTCCTTGGTCTTGTCGATATCGACCACGATACATTCCACTTCCGTGTATCCGAGGTCTGCAAGGACCGTGGCTCTCTGGTGACCTCCGATAATGGTCATGTCTGAGTTGATGATGATTGGCTCGACATAACCGAACTCCTTAATGGAGTTCTTGATTTTTTCATATTCCTTATCACCCGGTTTTAACTTCTTCCTCGGATTATAGGAAGCCGGGATAAGGTCTGCTATTTTATAACTCTGAAACTGCATCTTCCATATCCTCCTCTGCTAAAAACCTGTGCCGGAAATAACATTCACGGCCGCAGTATTTTCTGTTCTTGTTTCCATAGGAAATGAAAGGCTTCCCGCACTGCTCACATACAAGCGTGTAGGAAGCCTTCTCGCTTTTCTTCACTGCTTCCGGGTGTGCCTTCCACCATTCCCTTCTGCATTTTTCACAGCAGAACCTTCTCGGTCTGCCTGTCTTCGGCTGCGTGATCGGATTACCGCAGAAGTGGCACACCTCTTTACCGTCCACCATGAGTTTCATATTTTTTGAAACCACCGTGGCGTATCCGGCAAGGTTATGTCTCTTGCAGTAATTCCTTACGATGTCACGGGACAGTCCGATTGCCATTCCGATGGCTTTATATCCCATCCCCTTCATCCGCATCTCATTGATCTGCTTTGCCTGTGCGTCCGTCATCCTTTCCACTCTCCTTCCGGCACACAAAAAAAGACCGGAAAAACAATGTTTTTACACTGTTTTCCAGTCTTAAATAATGCTTTTTTCCTGATTTTCCGGCAAAAGGAAATACCCCTTTTTGCCGTGTTTTAAGTACATTCTGCGAAAATTACCATACCCTTTTTATATCCCCCCTGTTTAATTCTGCGAAAATTCACGCAAAGGGGGCCATCGGTCTTCAGCGGCTCAGCCTGTAGAGATTCAGATACCCCCACGGTCTGCCGTCAGAACCGATACTCTGGATTGTTATCTTCGTTCCATGTCTTTTTATCATGACAGGGCTTGCACAGGCTCTGCCAGTTCTTCTCGTCCCAGAACAGGACTGGATCACCACGGTGTGGTTTCACATGATCGACAACGGTTGCGGTCACTGCCCTGCCTTCCTTCATACACTGAACACACAAGGGATGTGCCTTCAGGTATCTTGCCCTTGCCTTCTGCCACTGCCTGTTGTAACCACGCTTGCTGCTGCTCGCCCTGTCACCACGGTGCAGTGCTTCATGCTCCTCGCAGTACAGTCCGTCTGTCAGCTTCGGACATCCGGGGTGTCTGCACGGCTTCTTTGGTTTCATCGGCATCTGCCATTCCTCCCTTCTATGTACACGGGCGGTGTGAAAGGATTGGAAAGACACCGCCTTACGGCAACATAAAAAGGAGCGTTTCCGCTCCCTTTCTTTTTTGCCATCTTAATCATAGCACCTGTAAATTAAAAAGTCAGTAAACCATTAGTGCACCTTTAGTAAACCTCTAGTACACCACCTTTTTATTTCTTTAAGCGAAGCAGACTCTTACCAACAGAACTGATAGCTTTCCCACCCATCTGCCTTACTTGTTTACTGGAAATAAGTTTTGCAGAAACAGCAATCAGCATCATACCACCTACGATATTTCTTTTTGTCGTATCTCCTTCTTCTTTCAAAAATTCATTATGTCCGTCTATTTCTTTTTCCTTGATACGATCAAGTTCCTGAATCCGTTCTTTCGCCCATTGGATTTTTTTCTCATCTTCCGAGGTCTTTATAATATCATAAAGATCTTTTCTTTCTTGTTCCTGACCTTTATCTACGGTCTCCTTAAAACTGACAGATGAATCTACCGTCTGTTTATGTACTACTTTCAAAGAATCATAACCATGATTTACATTGTCCTTTAAAACATTCAGCTTATCCATAAATTTTTTATGTGCTTTATCATATCTTGTCACATTAGTATTTGTTGTTCTTTTCTCTGCCATTTATCATTCTCCTTCCAGAAAAGCTGTAAGTGCCTGTACTTTTTCTTCTACTGATTTCATTCTGTCACTGATTCCACTTTGTAAAATAGACTTCTTTTTCTGTATCAATTCTTTTTCCCTATGTTTTCTATCCGCCATATTACTAATAGCTTCCAACAGTTCAAATTTCAAGATAATATTCTCATTATTTATAGTTTCATCGTTAAAACCGAAATATTCTGGAGTCTTCTTAAGTTCAAATAAATGCGCCCCGCAGCGCACAAGCACAAACACGGATTCTCCAATATATAAAACTTCTTCTTTTCCATTATTCATTATCGATACCTGATATATTCCAGCACCGATTGCATCTATAATATTTTTATTAAAAAAATCTATTTTTATCTTCATCATGCACCCCCATCAAAATCAATTCTACCATAATCCAAACAAAAAAGACAGCCGTCTGACTGCCTTAATTGTACTCTGCATATGCACCTATCTGTATCTGGAGTGCTACGGTGATCTGCTCCATGACCATGTCATCCAGCACTTCCCCGATTCTTTCTCCTAGCCTTGTTTTATCAAGGGTTTCCACCTGTTCCGCCAGTGCCATGCTCGGTTTATTCAGACCGCTGCTTTTCTTCAGCGGGATCTGCACATGGGTCGGAAGATACTTCTTTTTCCACACCCTTGCCGACAATGGAATGACCGTAACCACAGGTGAATGCTTATTTGCCTTATTATTACTTACCACCAGTGCCGGACGGACACCACCCTGTTCGCTTCCGGCCTTCTCTCCGAAATCCACATAATAAATATCTCCACGCTTACACATAAAAACCTCCTATCCGAGGACAAAGGCTTCCACCTGTCTGTCTCTCAGTTCATACTGTTTATCCAGTTCTTTCAATGCTGCTTTCCTGTATTTCCCGATCATCGTATGGCTCACATGGTATCTTTCCATCATGATGTCCCATGTCATGTCCTCATCCAGAAGATCCGTGATAATGCTTCTATGTCTTTCATCCAGTCCGTTCACCGCATGCTCGAAAAAATCCAGTTCTTCCTTCAGGAACATATATCTGTGGAAAAGGAAATCATACCACTCGTCATTTTCCCTTTCCATTGCAGCCTTATACTTGACTGCTATGTTTGCCGTTTTATCGGAAAGAGTGCTCGTCTGCACCCTTTCCCCTTCCTGATGGGAGTAAAACATAGAATCGATCATATCCTGTTCGCTCACTCCCTGAAACTGACGGAGCTGGAACTCAGTCACGGTCAGTTCCTTTTTCATATTCTTATATTCCTTCATCATTACTTCTGCCGTCATCCGTCATACCTCCAATCCTTGCCTTTACTGCTTCTATCATTGCATTCTGTGTAGTATCCTTTTTTTCGATTGCCCGGAGGATATCTTCATCGACCGTGCCTTCTGTCACCAAATGCTCTATGATGACCGTGTGTTTCTGACCCTGTCTGTAAAGTCTGGCATTTAACTGCTGATACAGTTCAAGGGACCATGTAAGCGAGAACCATACGATGGTCGAACCGCCTTCCTGAAGATTCAGTCCGTGTCCTGCCGATGCCGGATGGATCAGCGCCACCGGGATCTTTCCTTCATTCCATTCCTCGATATCTTTCTTGGTATTGATATCCCTTGCCGGAAACCGTTTTAATATCCGCTCCCTGTCATGCTTGAACCAGTATGCAACCAGAAGCGGTTTTCCGTTTGCCGATTCGATCAGGTCTTCCAGAGCATCCAGTTTTCTGTCATGGATATTACGGACATTGCCGGATTCATCATATACTGCACCATTTGCCATCTGCTGGAGTTTATTGCTTAAGGCTGCTGCATTTACCGCATCGATGTCCTGTCCTTCCCCGTATTCAAGGATCATTTCATCTGCCATCCTGTCATAAAGCGCCTGTTCGGATTCCGACATGGATACGTTCACACGGTTGCTTATGCATTCCGGCATATCAAGATAATCCACGGCTTTCATGGAAATGCTGATATCGGAGATCAGTTCATATATTTTTTCTTCTGCCCCTTCCCTCGGCTTATACGAAAAGATGATCTCACGATTCCGCTTATCCGGAAGGAAGAACCTGTCACGGTATCCTCCGATGTATCTTCCAAGCCTCTGCCCCATATCAAGGATCCCTATCTCTGCCCATAAGTCCATGAGGTTTCCCGGTGTTCCCGTAAGCCCGACCACACGTTTTGCCATCGGTCTTACTTTTTTCAGGTCTTTGAATCTCTGTGCCTTCGGGGACTTGAAACTCGACAGCTCATCGATCACGACCATGTCAAAATCAAAAAATATGTTTTTTGTCATCCAGGAAACATTGTCCCTTCCGATGATCGTCACATCGGCTCCTGACAGGAGTGCTTCCTTTCTCTGCCCTGCAGTTCCCATTGCCACGGCAAATGTCATGCCGTAAAGATGCTCCCACTTTTTTATCTCTGCCGGCCATGTGGTCTCTGCCACACGCTTCGGTGCGATCACCAGGATCCGTCTTACTTCAAAATAGTCAAACAGCAGAAGCCACATTGCCGTAAGCGTGATGACCGTTTTGCCAAGTCCCATGTCAAGAATCAAGCAGCTCACGGGATGTCCGATTATAAAATCTGTTGCATACTGCTGATAATCATGTGCTTTGTATTTCATCAAGGATACCTCCGATCTGTTCGATATTATCAACTACATAAACGGGAAAGCCTAACCTCTCAAGCATCCTCTTTCTCTTCAGCTGAAGCGGTCTCGGCTTCTTCCCCAGTGCTTTCAGTTCCACAAATGCCATTTTCCCGTCCGGCATCAGGACGATGCGGTCAGGCACTCCATTCATACCGGGTGATACGAACTTCAGCGCCATGCCTTTCCGCTTTTTAGCTTCTTCCCTCAAATGTCTCTCTACTGTACTTTCTAGCAAAACCAGATACCTCCTTTGCCGATTGCGGTTGCCATATGCCTTTAACTCCTATACGCGCATATATACATGAATTGCTCTTTTTATCTTTATTTTTTATTCTCAACTGGATTTAATGGGAAACTGGGAAACTAAGAACCGCAACCCCTTATTTTCCAAGGTGTCAGCACGGTTTCCGACTACCGTTGCCCATCTGCATCTGGGAAACCTCGGAAACCGCCTAATGGGTTTCCTCTGGTTTCTCATCCATCCTCACAAAAGTCTTCTGCACTCCGTAAAGGGGGACTTTGGTCTTGCCCGTGGTATTGGAATCATACTTCTTCCATCCCCCGATCTTGTTTAAGATACCTTCGATCTCATAGGAATCTGCCTTCTTTAAGTTCTGGCGTTCCTTGCCGAAGCACTCCACCCAGATTTCCATGATGCACACACGCTCACGCATGACCGTTCCCTTAACACCGACCGTCTCGAACTCTCCTCCGCCAAGGAATGCCCTTCTCTGGTAGATATCCATTGATGACCAGTTGTCCGGCAGCAGTCTGTCAAGGTAGTCCTGCACGATGCCCTCACGGTCATCTGACTCCATTGCCTCCTGCTGCATCTTATATGCTTCCTCTGCCTCCGCACCTTTTAAGAACAGCTCCTCACCTTCGTTATACAGATGGATTGCCTCTGCCCAGATCTGGTCGACACAGTCAAGCTCCCACGGATGATGTTTTCCTGTCCCCGGCACATGCACGGGCCAGAATCTTCTGTTGCCCGTAACGTCACGTAAGAATCCGCCCTCGGAGTTGGTGCTTCCCACAATGATGCACTTTCTTGGATGGGACTCTACATTGACCCCGTATGCCTGACGGAACTTATCATCCTGACGGGTGACAAAGGATTTTACTACTTCGACTTCCGTCTTGCGGATACCGTTCATCTCGCTGATCTCAAGTATCCAGTTTCCGAGCAGCTTCTCGGCAGCAGTCTTATCCCTCATATCCGAAATGGATAAGGAATCCGAGAACCACTGCTTTCCAAGGATGGCAAAGAAGGTGGATTTTCCCATTCCCTGCGGACCGTTCAGCACGAGGATGGAGTCGAACTTTACTCCCGGCTTATAGATACGTGCTACCGCAGCCACCAGTGTCTTGCGGATGACAGCCCTTGTGTACGGTGAATCTTTCGCACCAAAATAGTCGATGAGCAGTGTGTCGATACGCTCCTGTCCGTCCCAGTGAAGCGTTGCAAAATAATCCTTGATTGGATGGTAGAGCCTGTCGGATGACACCACTGCAAGCAGTGCATCCTTAAACTTGGTCGGTGACCAGATCCCGTACACCCTCTCGAAATACACCTTTGCATTTGCAAGGTCGGAATCGTTCCATCCGGGTTTTACCTGTTTCCACGGGAGCGGACCGATGACATCAATGGTATCCTTGAACTCGTTGTACACGATGTTCTTGAAGTTCTCATCGTTGCGGATGATCAGTGCGATGTTCTGCAGTGTATCCTTAATATTTCCCCTGCGGTCAAGTGCCAGTTTATTCTGCCAGTCCTCGTCCGGCTCTGTGGAAAATTCCTGTACCGCCAGCTCCTGTCTTTCCTTGGCAAGCGTGTTCTTCACTTCTTCATCTGCAGAAGCAAAATCCTGCATGGCTTTAAAAGATGGGAGTTTTCCCGGCTCTGTCCCTTCGGCTGCCCTTGCATCCTTGTCACCGAATTTATGAAGCCTTACCACATCAAATGCATTCATCAGCTTTCCGCAGCATGGGTCTGTTGCATGGTGGCTGTATACAAACAGATCATCATAGACCACGACTCCGGCAGCAGAGTCCGCCGGGATATAATCGTATCTTCCGGGGATTGCCCTTGAATGCCTGTACACATCCGGGATGAATTTGTCAATTGCCTGTGTTACCGTGTATGTGCGGTTGAAGGCCCCGATCAGTCCGTCCTTGGAAAGCGGGTCAGCCTGTTTTTTAATATCCCTCTGCACAACAGATGCCTGACGGTTGCTGACCGGCCATGCGGATACATCATGCCAGTCCTTATAACGGGACAGCACTTCATCGGGATCGACTTTAGCTCCTTCAATCTCCTGAAACACATACTCTCCGTCACTGGAAGTGCTCGGCCAGTACATCAGTCTTGATGGTTCATAGGTGGAATCATCAAAAAGCTCGATGCCGATATCCGATGCAAGCATACGGCTGACTGCCCCGTACTCATCGGGTGTCACGTCCCTTGTCAGGAATATGATGATACGAAGCCTCGGTTTCTCCGGTATATGCTTATGTGTGGAATACACCACCATCTTCATGTCAAAAAACATTTCCAGTTCATCAATAATGCCCTGTGTTCCGTAATCCATATCAAGCGTGATGGCGGATCTGGAAACCACGCAGTCCTTCTTCCTGCGTCCGCCCTTCAGCTTTCCAAGCACGAAACCTCCTACATCCTTGATATTGTCCTGCTGCCCTTTCGGCATCTTCCTGTACTGTTCCATTGTCTCTGCAGTATATTTTGTCTTGGACAGACGGCTGACAAAATCTTCATATGTCATATCCGTACAGTTAAACTTTTTATCCATTCTTGAGTTTCCGATTGATACAAACATGTTTCTGCCTCCTAATCTTTTTTGTAAAACGGACTTTCAAATCCGGCAGCCTTAAGCGGAAGCCCCTCACACCAGTCAGGGCATACCGCCATGATTTCATTTACTTCTTCCACCGAAGCTGTCCCCTCCGGCACTTCAAGCACCACTTCATCATGGATGTGGCACACGATATCAAATCCCTTCTTTTCCAGACGGAGCATTGCTTCTGCCAGTACATCCCTTGCGGTTGCCTGAACGATGTTCTCACAGAATTTCGCCCCGTAAGATTCGATCCTCGTCCACTTTCGGTTCGTGCCGACACCTTCATAGCTGACGCTCTCCGAACCGAATCGGTTCACGGTCATCCTCGGTCTTACATAAGACAGCACCCTTCCTGACGGCAGTGCGATCTTTAACATCCCGGACTGGTAATATACAGTCACCCTTCCGACCGTGGTCATCTTCCGCTCCTTCACGGCTGCCTTTACCGCGCCGTCAATTTCATACCAGTAATTCACGATGTGCGGATTTGCTGTCCGCCACGACTGTACCAGCCCCTTCAGTTCCTCTTCTTCCACAAAATTTAATGCTCCCATGCTGACGAGCGCACCTTCCGCACCGCCATACTGACAGGCAAGCGATGCCACCTTTCCCCTTGCACGGTACGGGCTTCCTTTTGTAATCTCTTCGATTGGGATATGGAACATCTTGGATGCCGTCTGTTCATAAATCTTTCCGGCACCACGGAACTCCTCCATGACCCATCCTTCTCCGGCAAGGTATCCCATGACTCTCGCTTCGATTGCGGAAAAGTCGCTGACAATGAATCTGCATCCCGGCTTTGCCACGAATGCGGTACGGATCAGTTCCGACAGCACCTCCGGGGTGGAATCATATAAAAGCTCCACAAGGTCATATCTGCCTTCCTTTACGATGGAGCGTGCCAGTTCCAGATCTTCCATGTGGTTCTGTGGAAGGTTGTGGATCTGTACGAGTCTGCCGGCCCATCTTCCTGTGCGGTTGGCCCCGTAAAACTGTAATAATCCATGCACCCTTCCATCCGGACAGACGGAGCGTTCCATTGCCTCATATTTCTTCACCGAGGTCTTTGACATGGAAAGCCTCAGCTTCATCATTTCGGATACTTCCCCTTCCGTTTTCTCCACCAGCTCTTCCACGGCAGCCTTGGCAAGGGAATCCACCTCGATGCCTTTTTTATTCAGCCAGTCCTTAAGCTGTGATACACTGTTCGGGTTTTCCAGTCCTGATATCTCATATGCCCTCTTGGATGCTGCTTCCTTATATAAGAGGTCACACGCCACTGCATGGCTGATCAGTTCACGGTCAACCATGATCCCACGGTCATTGATTCTCTGGTCCATGCAGTAAAGCTCCTGCTCCCTGTCTGGTATCGGGAATTTTGCTAACTTGTTTCTGATCTGCTTTTCCACATCCACATCACGGATGCAGTATGTCTTAAACAGCTCCCATTTCTCAGGAGCATCGGACGGAAGGTTTCTTGTCCTGCCCCCGTTTGCCTTGGTAGGCTTGCACGGCATACAGAAATAACGGATGAGGTCTTTGCCTTCCGACATCTTTTTCTTATCAAGGTTCAGTGCTTCCCCCACGCCTTCCAGTGACAACGGAAGCGACAGCATGGATGCCTGGACAAGCGTACATCTCCACCCTTCCGGTTTTAAAGAAAGACCGAAGAATCGATTGATACAGTTCCGCTCGAATGCTGCATTATAAGCAGTCTTTATTACGGAATCATCGGTAAGATATTCCATGATCTTATCCGGTATCTTCTCGCCGGATGCCAGGTCAATGATCTGTGTCGGTTCGTCATTCAGACTGTATGCAAACAACAGGATCTCGAACTGCTCCGATGCTGCATACCTGTGTACCCCGCAGTCCGGCAGTGACACGTCTGAATAAGTTTCAATATCAATTGCAAGTGTATCCATGCTTCTGTCCCTCCGCTCTTTTCTTTATTCTGCTGATTCCCGTTCTTGCTGCTTCCACATTGCCGGACTTCATCTGTCCTTTGATGGTGCGGTATGTGTTATACTGGATATATTTTTTTATGCTGTTAAGCTCCTTCATCAGTTCTTCCATGAAAGTACATCTCCTCTATGTATCCGGGCGGTGTATGACACCGCCCTTCCTATGATCTGCTGCTTTGTTCCTATGCGAGGAAATCGTCCTCCGCATCCACTGCCTCGAACTCATCCCTGGCATTGGCTCTGGAACCGAGAGGCTCTCCGTCCCTTAACTTCTGTACATTTCCGAGTCCTGCTGCAACACCCTTGTTTCCATTTGAATTGTAAGCGTAAAATGTAATGGATACCCTTCCGTAGCAGCCGGAATATACCTCGCTCTGGTCAAGGATCGGCTGTACCTGTCTGTCCACGATCTGAGGGGCCTGTTTGCTGTTGGCATTTAAGAACATACTGTCTGCATATGCCTCATCCTCCGGTCTGTCGATGTCACCGTTCCTTAACGGTGTCTTCAGGTTCGCCGGGATCTTACCGCCCCACTTGCCTTTTCCTTCATCCTTTGCCACCTCGATTGCCTTCTTGATCTTGGCAATGGTCTCCTTATCATTCTTGTCAATGATGCAAGAGACAGAGTACTTCGGTTCGCTTCCATTGATGGAATCCGGCTCCCACAGGTGTGCATAGCTGAGTCTGCAAGGTACGATCACTTTGGTTAAATTTGCTGTTGTCATAAATTATTCCTCCTTAAAATCCGCTTCTGCGGTTGCTGTTTTAACTGCTTCTCTTTTATCTGAATCCGGCACCAGTGTGACCTTGCCGTCAGGCTTGTACACCAGTGAACCAAGGATCTCATTAAATTTCTTTTTGCCCATCAGTCTTTCCATCTCGGTAATGCTGATCAGGCTCTTTTTGAAGATATCTGTGTATCCGGCTTTCTGTGCTGCCTCTGCCACATCCTCTTCATCCGTATATTTACGGTTGCTTCTTCCCAGGACCAGCTTATAGCCCGGCCATTCTTTATGGTTAACTACTGCTTCATTCTGTGCATAGGTGTAAACCTCTTCTGCCCATTTCTTCAGTGCATCGGCCTTGGAAAGGACTTCTGCAATTTCCTCATCCGACATAAGAGCCGGCTCGGCAAATTCCATCCGGGCAAGTTTTAAATATTCCTCTGCCCTTGCACGGCACGTAAATCTTGCCTTGCAGAACCGGCAGTGGTCTCCGGCTTTAAACTCTCCCTCACCTGAAAGAGCCTTTGCTGCTCTCGGTTCAAGAACGTCCTTTCCCCATGCAAGCAGCTCTCCGGCTGATATCTCCCAGGTGGAAAAATGTTCGATTCTCGGCTGGACGATGGTAAGCTCCACCGTGTCGATCTCATATAAGAAACCAAGCATGTCCAACACTCCCAGTCCGTAGATCATAAGCTGGACATTCTGTTCTGCATCGACCACCACACCCTTGCCGAGCTTCAGATCGATAATATGGATCTTATGGGAATCGACCACCACCATATCTGCAGTACCGAAACATCCTTCGATCCTGTGTGCCAGGCTGACCTTCAGTTCCACTCCGATAAATGGTTCATCACAGTCCTTCCTTGCCTGTTCGATCTGGGTGATGTTATATTCCACGTAATCATCCACGGCTTCGAGCAGTTCATCCGAATAATAATCAGATACAGGTCTTTTGGTTCTTTTCTTCAGATACTTATTGATGAGGTACTCTGCCATCGCATGCCCGGCACTCCCTTCTGCTGCGAAGGGAGATTCTTCATCCGGGAACTGCTCCTCCAACAGTAACGATGGAGGGCATTCCAGACGTCTTTTGCCGGACGATGGGGAGAACCTTGCGTGTCCGCCCATTAGAGCACCTGCGCTTTCTCATACAGTTCCGGCAGTTTCTCATCAGGAACGTCTGACAGTTTCTGAAATCCGAACTGTTCGATCAGGTTCTTGACCTCGGATGTTTTTCCTGCTCTGGACTTGTCCGCAAGGAAAGCACGGACCGTCTTTCTGTCAATGGCTGTCTCCTTCGGGGCAGCTTCATCTTTCGGTGTATCTGCCACAGGAGTTTCCTTCTTTTCTGCCTTCTTCACAGGCTTCTCTTCCTTTTTAGATGTATCTTTCTGTGCTGCGACCATCTTTCTGATTCCGGCAGCAATCTGCTCGTAGCCCTCGGCTACCAATAACAATGCTTCGCTCATGGCGTTCTCTCCTTTCAAATGCGTGCCAGTTTCACATCGCCTGTATACACATCAACTTTGTTTACACTGGACTTGTACTTTCCCCAATCCATCAGAATGTGGAACGGGTACTCCTTTACAACGGTTGCTTTTTTCTTCTCTTTTCCACGGGTGACCATAATTCGGTCACCCTGATTCAGTCCGTAGCGGACATTTACTCTTCCTGACATGGCTGATCTCCTATCTCATGAGCTTCTGCCCCTTAATCAGGGAACGGTACTCATCACTGGCACGGTCATCAATCGGAAGCGTTTTGACACAAATCTGTTCAAAATTTCTGTCATAAAGTCTTACAGGCTTCTTCATTTCCTTGGCATGTTCCAGTTCGAATCTCATGCCTTCCGTAATCTCAAAACCGAAAACATAGACCATATCGCATGTATCCATGAGTTCCAGTCCCATTTCAATTCCTGTCATTCTCTCGTTGGGATTCTTCTCATCAAGGAAGGTTGGAAAATAGATATGTGGTGCAACTGGGACATTCCCAGCTTTGGCAACGATCTTTGCGTAATATGCTGCCTTCTTTTTGTTTTCCTCGATGTTGCCCTGATACGGGCTGCAGATAAAAATTTTCATCATAATAATTCATCCTTTCTCATTCGGCTCTCATGGCCGTGGGGTTCTCGTAAATATAGTTCTTACAAAGCAAAATCACGAAGGATACTGTTCATCACCTCAAGATCGTCACCTTGAAGGGTGCTTTGCAGCTTTTTGAGCAGTTCCTGCTGTTTCGGTTTCAGGTAATTGCGGCCGACATAATATCCGTCTGCCACTTTTACACCTCCACCGTATCTGCCACGAACTGTTTCAATCGGGTAAGCGAGAGACAGCTCTTCGATATCGTTTTTTATAGTCCGGACTGAAACGCCAAACTCAAATGCCAGATTGTCAATCTTGTCCTGTCTTCTCTGACACAGAACCTTTAAGATTGCTTCCCTGCGCTCACTTGGTGTCATGCTTTTCTTTGCCATCTCTCGCTCACCTCCTTTCTGTTCCCTTGCTTTGTGACTAAAGAATAATTTTTAAAGGTGCAGACTTTTTGCACGATTAAAAATAAACTTCAAAAATTTTTTCAGATACATCAAAACTTCATCTTTTTATGCCTAATGACTTATTCTCCTCGTGATTTGAGATTTTTCGTAAAATAAAATCAGGTGTGCAGAGAATATATAAGGTTAGGTATTTTTACATCCAATGCTGAACTGAATGTCATCGATCAGAAGAACATCAATATTATCCAAATGCGTATCGTAGTCAGGCATCTATATACTTGTTCTCCCTTTTGTTCCTGAAAATCTTTAATTCTTTGTTCACTGCAATGGAGAAAATTATCTGTGTAATCAACCTAATCTGTCAGCTTTCCATTTTTTTTAAACAAAAAAAGCCAACAGGCTGTCACACAAACAGGCTGTTGGCTAAAAATGGCTGACTTTAAGAAAGCCACTAGAATCCCTGATTTTTTACAGCATTCTACTAACATCCCTGTTTCGTAGGCTACTGTAATATCAGCACATCCTAGTGGCTGTCTTTACAAGCTAGTCCAATTATTAAGTTTACTGTTCTGCCCATCATAAAACACAGGCATTTTCTTCTTTCCCTATCTGAACCGGAATATCCTCTTTCGTAACCGTGCATTTATGAAGCACCACAACATTCCCTGATACTTCTGTCTCTGTTTTGCATACAAAGCATTTTTTGTTGTATGGGCACTCCTTGGTGCATCTATGTATCACTCCATTTGCCATGTGTTCTCACCTTCTTTCCATAATCTGACATTTTTCTTTTTATCATATGCACCGTGTCGAAAAGTTATAACAAAAAGTATTCATATTTTTTTAATTTCTTCATATCTTATTCTGAAACCTATATTATTGTTATACTGATTAACCCTGTAGTATATTCCATGAATCAACATAATACTCATATTTTCTTTGTATTCATTTGTTCGCTAACTTGCTAACACTTAGGGTAAAAAAATATGCGGATTATTCTGTAATCCGCATACTTCAACCTTCTGCTAGTAATTACAAGCCAAATCAAAAGAAATCATGTTAAGGATATCTGTACTCAGTTGTGTCTCCTGTGGAATATATCCAAGCTGTTTCAGTCTGTATCCTGCTGCTTCAAATGAAACATTAAATACAGAAGCCACTTCTTCAGCCAGTGCATAATGACAAAAAATCTGTTGCAGTCCGGGCAGTTTAAAATTTTCAGCTACCATCCGTACCATTGAAACAGGCATAAGAACTGCGGATGATAACGCATTTGCCTGCCATTCCATCCAGTCCTTGTCTGTCCAGCTTTTCGATGTCCGGCAGTCCATCTTCTTTGTGTCCACACGGCACTGAACCATTGGTGCCGGAGTTTCTCCCATCAGGTCAAACAGCGTTATCTGGTCAGGATCATAGGCAAAATATTCTTTATGTAAAAACTCATGTCCTGCCTCGTGTCCCATCGTAAAACGATATCTGTGTTCCTGATTTTCTTCCAAGAGCGTCTTATCGATTATCACGGTATGTGCTTTTGCACTGATATAGTCCGCACAATTATTCTGCGGATCATACACTGGTACTTTGTCCGTGTCATTGAACACCGTCATACCAAGATAAACACCGCAGTGCGACAGGTACTGAAAGTCCTGATCCATTCCCAGATAATCCTGTGCCAACAAATCGATATCTATTTCCTGTGGAGATTTTAATGCTTCCGGCATAAAATCCCCGACAATATTCTGTCCGATAACATCAATCTCTTTTCTGCTTAACACTGGTGCTCCAGATCTCTTTCTTTTAATTTCAGGTCTATACATATATAGGTTCTTACCCCTTTCGCTTTCTCAGTTCCTCGACAAACTGGTTCCATTCTTCTTCTCCTGCATCCAAGTCCCTTGCCGTCCTCAAAGCTGCACTGACATAGTCCCGTTCCATAATATATTCTGGAAGGTCTGGTGCTACGGCATTTCTCTTCTTTCCAGCAAGGTCAAGCATCTGTGCGTTTTCTTCTTTTGACAAATTCAGTATCTGTGCGAGTTGTGTAAGTTTTTCCATATCGAAGGGGTTGCGTCTGTCTTTTTCTACATCAGTTAAAAACGGTGCGGATACGCCTAACATATCAGCCATTTTCCTCAGTGTGATTTTCTTTTCAACTCTCTTCTTGCTTATAAATTCTCCAAAATTCGCATACATCATAATTTTCACCTTTTCTTTGTTTTCACTTTTCTTTTCGTTTTCGCTTTGTTTTTCGCTTTTTAACTTTTTCGCATTTTCACTTTTTATATTGGTGTTCATTTATTAGCACGCTTGCTTGTTCGCTAACTTGCTAACTAAAGTATATAAAATTTGAAGGGGATTGTCAATAATATTTTTTTGCAAAATTATCCCCTTCCATTCACTTTAGTGTATGTAGTCATATGGAGAACGATATCCCGTCCTTTTTTCTGTCTTTTTATGTATGGAAGAATCCGCATCTTCATAGCTTGCAAAAAGCCTGTTGCTTCTCACTTGGATGCCGCCTCTTGTGCCAAACCGGATTATATAAAAGTCTCCGTTCCGCTTAACTATAGTCACTTCACGGATGATCCGGTTGCTCTCGACAATATAAGCTGTCGAACCGATTTCAAATGTCATGTAACCATCGCCTCCTAATACTGCGGTCAGTCAAGGGAAAGTGAACCAACCTGATAGTGTTACTCTGCGATATGTATCCTAACGTAGCGATGATTTTATTATAAGAACACTTGTTCGATTTGTCAAGTTACATTTCTTCCTGTATTCCACGGAAGTTAATATGGTGCTTCACAGCATTATATGTTTCACGATATAAACAGAATGGCTTTTGCAGATTCTTCTGAATGGCATCGAGGTGCTCATCGATTTTTATAACTAATTCCTCATTTGGCATATCATCAATCGGAAAATGCATTCCATTCGTCATCATATCCTGAATATAATGCTTGGTTTTTCCAACAGCCTGTATTCTTGAATCCAGCGTTTTCTGTACATTAAATGAAATATCCCGTGAACTTACTGCTATCTCCACAAATCCTACTATCTGATTATACTTCCAGACATTCCTTGGATACTGTGTTTCCATTATCATCCTGACAGTTTCCTCGGTTCTTTCTGGTGTATAACCAAGCTGCTCGGATCTGTCATACCATTTTTTCTTCCAGTTATCCCATCTACGTTTGAATTCCTTTTCTGGCATAGAATAAATGGGAACTTCGTATATTATTTTCTCATTTGGAAACAGCATAGCACCACCCTTTCACTACAATTTCAGTTCTTTAATATCCATGTGTGTATCTGACAAATAGCAGTCATACAATTTTATAGCCGGAATTAGACGGATTTGTATATTTTCCAATCCGAGTGCTTCAAGCATCTGCATTTTTGCAACGCCTTTTACTACAATTTCATTTTCTTCTGTCGGCATGAGAAAACAGTTTCTCACTTCTGCAATATGATGAACATTAATAAAATCTCTGTATGCCAACTGATACAGATACTGTTTTGTCACATCACCGACCCCCGGATTCCCACGCAGTGATTTTCCCTTTTCAAGCTGAAGATTATAATATTTTGCATCAAATATGATAAACCAGTCCTGTCCATCTATACATGGTATGCTGATCAAATCAGGTATCAGGGTATCTGCAGCCTTTGCCTCTGTATCAATTCCCTGCCATATTGGTTTCTCTATAATATCAATCAGCTTCTGGCGTCTTTCCTTCTTGCCCTGATATTTCTCTGCAAGCGGTACTGTCATTTTGAGCTGGCACAGCATGGTATTTAGTTTATTATCAAATACTTCTGCACACGCTTTTTCCCACACTGCATGATATGCGGTCGTTCCAAACATACTGATGCCGTCATTTTCATCAAGCATCTTTCTGTCTTGTGATATGTAAGCATACAGTGTTTTCAGAAGTATCTGCCTGTGCGTATTAAACTGCAGATTCAGCTCTTTGACAATCCTTTCAAGAATATACTCCTTGTCTCCAAAATCCTCCAAGGTTTCTTCTGACAATTCTATTCTGTCCATATCAAAGAGTTCATCCAACTGGGCTGCATGAAGCTGTTTAGAACATTCCGTAAGCACACACTCATGAAGTCTTTTGAAATAATCCATATCATCTTCTACAGATTTCTCTGTATACAATTCCATATAATATGGCCGGTTATCCTCTATCAATGCAAAACTCTCATCAATAGTCTTTCCCCAGAGAATCTCTCCTTCTCCATTTACTTCAATGATGTCCTCGCTGTTCGTGTAGATACCATATTCATAATAGTCATTAATGAGGAACAGTATGACGGCAAGAATATTAAAACTCCTATTCTCACCATCACCATTAAACACATTAATAATCTGCTCTTCGGAACGGCTGTAGCGCTCCAGAACTTTAACAACCTGTTTCATTTCATCCAGAACATCATCATCTTTCTTTGACAGCAGATATTTTGGATACACCTTTATGACACGGCTTCCACAGGTGATGACTCCAACATAAGTAAATACATACAGGCAGTCACCACTCTCAGCCGTTTCATCGGTGATTTCTATATCATCATCTACAAGGTCAGACATTTCAAGCTGATCATCGGTATTCTTTACGCTCTTCAATACCCCATATGCCTTGAGATTTTTTATAAATTTTTCTACTCCGTCTTCGTCAAAGGAAAACTTGCTTTTTAGGTCATTTTTCGTATAACGCTTTTGTTCCCTGACATACTGCGAAACAACTCTCATTATATCTCATCCCTTTGTTTATCATAAAAGTTTTCCTTGAAATTAGGTCCAAAGATTCCCATTCCCAGTTCATCAAAAGCATCGCACACAGACGAATATTTACTGTTATCACAGCCATCAAAGAATCTGTGCTTGCCCTGTTTTACTGCATCTTCATACAGATACATAATTACCTTGCTCTTGAATGCTGCTACAAATTTGTCCGTATCAATGATCATGCCGTTTTCATCGGATGCAATAATTTTCTTTGAAAGGAAAAATGGTCCCATCAGCTTGTCCTCGTTAATCTTAAACTGCTCCGATGACATTTTTGCATTAATGGCTCTGCGGAGGATATTCCATTCAACAGGCTCATCACTTCCGGCAAGCTCTATTTTTCCAATGCCTGAAATTTTCTCTTCGTTTTCATTGATGCCAAGATACTCAAAGTTCCATCTTCTCTTAAAAGCAGTATCCATCGGAAATACTCCCTGATCTGCACTGTTCATTGTAGACCAGATAAACATATTATTAGGAATTCGGATCTTCTGATAATTGTCAGGAGTTCCACCCAGTTGTTTTGCAAGATATTTTCTTATATCCTCTGATGCCTGAATTTCATATTCACTGACTCCGTCATCATCTCTATCGAGCAACTGGAATACATCACCAAATACTGCTGCCACTTTTGCTCTGTTTATCTCTTCAATAAGCAGAAGGTGTGGCTGTGGATTTTCTGTTCTTCCGCTCTTAAGTGCTTCTACATAAACACGCATGAACGGTCCCGGCACAAAATCATATCTGATTTTTTCATCTGCTCCCATAACTGGCTTATATGTACCGACAAACTGTGAGTATGAATAATCAGGATGGAATGTAACACGCTCGTAGTTATCCTTTGCATCCTTCAGTAAATCCTCACAATCCTCTTTCAGTTCATAACTCTTTCCAGTACCCGGAGCACCAAAAACAATACGGTTTCTTTCGTATTCTGTTTCTATTTCTGTGTTAAATACTAATGGCATATAGGTTTCCTCCACTTCCGAATCATTCAATTCTTCTGATTCAGATTCTTCCCCATAATAATATTTTTCATATAAGAACATCAGGTTCTCGTTATTGGTAAGCTGATAACAGGATGTAAGTTTTCCTTCTGATTTATCTGGAAGGGTATCACCGTCTGCAAATTTTTTATGCCACTTTCCAACTTTCATATGCGCCATAGCCGTTGATGGATCATAGAAATATTCTCCAATTTCATCAACAAACGCTATCAGCTTTTCACCATTCATGGCAACAAAAACCGTATCCGCATTTGTTTTATAAAATCTTGCCAGTTCTCCGGCCTTTCTGGATGCTGTCTTTTTATCATCATGGAAATATTCTTCCATCATCTTTTCTGTAATGGCATCTTTGTCTATTCCATCACCCGCAACATAATCCCCAAGTGATCCAATTGCTCTCCATCCAATTCCGACCACAGATTTCTGCTGCCATTCCGCAGCATAATTTTTTTCATCATCTTTAGTACCGATTCTTACAAAATGTTTTATGCCACCAAATTCCTCAAATACAACAGCAAAAAATTCTCTATAATACATTCCGGCATAATTCTCAATCTTTGCAAGCTGTGCACTTCGGGTATAATATTTTTCGCTCGGATTAATTCTTAAGCATCTAAGGACATGTGTCTGCCAGTCATTTGAATGGAAACCACTTAATTTTTCTGGACAGATAAGTGAAAAATATTTATGAAACCATGCCAGATTATAATACTGCTCACCTATCCCCTGTTTCAAATGCTCATCGAGCTTTTCAAAGTCAGACAGACTATCCAAAGTAGCATTATTTATAATATCTACACCTTTAATAAGTGCATCTCTTATGGTCTTTCCAACTTCAAGCGCCTGTTCTTCTGATAATACTTCTGGTTTCTGCGGGCTTCCCGTCATCCACTCGCCAGTATCCTTTTTCTGAAACAAACCAAATTTGTATGCAGATCCACCCGCTATGCTTCCAAAATATTCTCGGCAGTCTGCATTATGTTCCAACCAACAGCAAAGCGCTTCTGTATTATCTCCGACTGTATAAAATAAAGATGTTAAGAGATTTTCATCCTCAATGGCTGCCAATTTCTCTGGTGCGAATTTTTCCTGAAATTCTCGTATAGCAACTTCGATAGCACTCTTGCTGCATGGAATTTCAAATCCAGTTTCTGACACATAATCTGTGATTATCTTAGCAGCTCTACGGTATTCATCTTCGCAACTGTCACTGCATTCTTCATCGGCATCTGTAATTGTTTCCAACTCTGCATACAAATTTGCATCATTTACATATGCATAAGTAATGGTTGCCACATATGACTGACTTGCATTAACAAGATTTAATACACTTAAAATAGGCGAAACATAGAAATCATTTGTTCTCTCTATCCCTTTTCCACCTAACCACCATTTATCGTATGATACGAATTTGTATAACAATTCACAATTTTGATTAGCAATATTCTCCTGTTGTCCCAAACCCAACAGATAATCTTTCATAATTTGCTTGAACTTTTCAGAAAAGTCTATGCCATCTGTGCTTTTCAAATTTTTGTATATTTCTTTCTTTTCCAGAGTTTTTCCATTACTTCCCACGAAAACACCTGCATTACTATCAATTACCTTTTCAGTATAATTTCGGTACTTTATGATTTCTTTTATCAATTCTACTGGATAGGTTGCAAGAACAAACCATTGATTAGGCAAGTATATTTTCAACCCAGCCGAAGTAGTAATAATAGCAGTGCTTTTTAAATATTCTATTGTATTTCCACCAGAAGCAATATTTTTTGCAAAAGCCTTCTTAAATCCCTCACTCAGACTAACATCCTCATAACTAAATTTAGCTTTAACTGCACTTTTTGTATTTTCTACAAGTTCTCCTAAATCTTTCAAAATTGTATTGTTATCATCCATTCGTTAAATCACTCCTTTACTGGTAAAGACCCCATTTCCTCTCTGATCCGTTTCGCTACCGCACGAATAACCGGAACTGCAACGGAATTTCCAAATTGCTTATATGCCTGGGTATCAGAAACCGTTATAATAAATTTTTCAGGAAAGCCTTGTAATCTGGCGCATTCTCTCGGAGTGAGTTTCCTTGGGTTTTTATCTGGTCCCTGGTCAATTAAAATTTCGCTTCCATCCTTATAGTATCGTGCACTAATAGTATTTGTATATTCTGATTCTTCGTTAAATAATGAATAGCCAAATCCATTTCCTTTTTTCTTATGTTCTTTTTTTCTTCGTTGATGTCCTTCCCATAATGCATCACTTATCGTGTATTTTTCATCCACATCATGTTCCAATATATCACCAAGTCTTGTTTTTTCATAAGTAGGTGATGGAAACTTAAACTCATAATCATCAGAAATATTATAGTATTCTTTGTTTAATCCAACAATATAAATTCTTTCTCTATTCTGAGGGACACCAAAATCTCCAGCACGGAGTACTTCATAGTTGACGTAATAATTGAGTGCATCCAAATGTTCAAGTATTACTTTTAATGTGCGTCCTTTATCATGCCCTTTGAGCTGCTTGACATTCTCCAGCAAAAAGGCTTTCGGTCTTTTTTCCTTTAAAATTCTTTCAATTTCAAAAAATAAAGTTCCCCTAGTATCAGAAAATCCTTTTTTCAATCCGGCTTGTGAAAAAGGCTGACACGGGAAACCACCCAGTAAAATGTCAAAATCAGGAATATCTTTTGCATCTATTTGTGTTATATCTCCTGCAGGTTCTTCACCAAAGTTTACCCTATATGTCTTTTGTGCGAATTTGTCCCATTCTGATGTAAATACACATTTTCCACCCAATTCCTGAAAAGGAATCCTTATTCCTCCTATTCCAGCGAACAAATCAATAAATTTAAATTCCGGTATTTCATTCTTTACTTCAAACGGTGTTTTCTCTGCAAATTGCAAAATCGTTTTATATTCTAATGCAGACGGAGCGGATTCTCCATTTTCCCATCTGCGTAATGTTCTATCTCCGTTTCTTCCCATTCCAAGTGCATCGGCAAAATCCTTCTGCGTAAGCCCCAAATTCTTTCTTTTCGCCTTTATTGCTTCGGACGTATTCATTTCAATATCTCCTTTGTCTCATTTATAGGTCAATCTGTCCTCATTTTATCACATTTTGTACGAAATTGGAACTGGTAAAATCACAAATTTCAAGCCAGAATATCGACTGCTCTATACATTCATCATCAAAACTGTTACAATATTAATATTAAGTAATGTAATAAAGGAGGCTTTGATATGCCGTTCATAAATGATTTAAGAGATGTACAGAATAAAACACGTAAAGATATCTCTCAATCGCAGCTTATCTTTGATGAGACAATACGAAGAAGCGGTTTTTCTGGTGCATCTGCACAAACCCAATACGATCACATATATGATATTTTGGCTGCACGTGATGCTGTTCATACCGATATAGTCACAGCCGGACTCAAAGAGGACGTCAAAGTCACCGGAGCCGTAACTGAATTAATCTGTAAAATAGCACTCGACGCAAGTGCTCCAAACAGATATGATACACTTCCTAAAACTTGGGATTGGATTGGAGATTTCGCCATTATGGGATCTCCTTTTAACCTATTTATATCGGTCAAAAGCTACAAAGCTAAAGAACGTTTAATTGTCAGTGGAACAGGGCAAAATGCTGCTCCCGTAGTTGGATATGGTCTGTTTGATGATCCAAGTGAATGGTCACCTGACAGAGTCAAACAATATAAGCAAAGAGGCTTCATCGCAATCTACATGCCAAATACTTTGTATGATGCACTTGACGCAATGACTCCCCAAACACCAGGACTAAGCCCACGGTTGATTCGAAAATACTCACCTACAAATGGTTATCCAGCTACAAACATAAAAAACATCTATGATCGTCCACTTCTTCGAAAATTGGAAGACTTCGATGATGACATTGCCCATATATGCATTCCTGGAAGCTATACTCTCGATCTCTCATGCTATTAATATGACATAAAAAATGCAAGGCGGTTATTGCTTAACTGTCTTGCATTTCTTCATCACAAATCAACATGTCAAATATCGTTTCTTCAATTACTTTAATGCATTCATCCGTTTTTTTCTTTATATCGTTTCCCCAAAATCTTATAACGGTCCATCCCATAAATAAGAGTTTTTTATTAACCTCATCATCGTGTTCTCTGTTTTTTCCAATTTTCTTTATCCAAAATTCAGCGTTTTTTCCTTTTTCCAATCGAGGCTTTAAAACTTCCCAATCCTTACCGTGAAAGAACTCGCTATCACAAAAAATGGCAATTTTATATTTTGTGATAGCAATGTCAGGAGTACCAGGTAATAATTTATAATTTTTTCTGTACCTAATCCCTTTCTTCCACAATGCTTTTCTCAGGACAACTTCTATTGACGTATCCTTTGACTTTATGTTAACCATGTTTTTATGTCTTTGCTCTGGTGTTAAACAATCCATAAATACCACTCCAGCCATCAAAATGTACTATTCATTATATTCGACAGGGCGAATATAAGCAAGTATTTCTGTAAATCTATTCAACTTCTACCGTTCTCAAGTATTGATCCAAGTATAAACATGCGATATAATAAAAATTGAATATACCCAAAAGGAAGTGATTATATGCGAAACAAGATAGACAGTCGAATTCCACGATATAACAAATTGATAATGCCGACTTTTGTCGCATTAAAAGAGCTTGGTGGTTCAGGAACCAACGATGAGATTCTGAACCAAGTTATAAAGGATCTGAATATCCCAGATGAAGTAGCAGACATCACACATATGGGAAAAGTTAACCAGAGCGAATTATCCTACCAACTAGCGTGGGCAAGAACTTATCTCTCAAAGTATGGTGTTATCCATAACAGTGCTCGTTCTGTATGGTCTATTACCCCAGACTTCGTTAGTGTAGAGGTTCTTGATGAAAAAGAAATCGTATCAGCCATCGTAAAGAAAAACGCAGAAAGAAGAAATAAAGCCGCTTCATCTTCCGCTAAGGATGAAATCTCAGATCTTCCAGAAGATGACGATCCTGGCAACGATGATGAAGAATTTCCAGATGAAATAAAACCTTGGAAGGAAAAGCTTGCTGATATTCTACAAACAATGGATCCATATGGATTTGAAAGACTAACTCAAAGAGTTCTTCGTGAATGCGGATTCTCACAAGTAGAAGTTACAAAGAAATCTGGTGATGGCGGAATTGATGGGACCGGAAAACTGAAAATCAACGGCATTTTCAGCTTTAATGTTGCCTTCCAATGCAAACGATACAGTGGTGTTGTTGGTGCTCCTGATATTAGAGATTTCCGTGGTTCTCTCACAACTAATATTGAAAAAGGTCTTTTTATTACCACTGGCACATTTTCAAAAGCCGCACGTGAAGAAGCCTGTAGTCCCGGCAAACAGCAGATTGACCTTTTAGACGGCGAAGAATTTATCAATAAACTCACCGAATACGAAATCGGAGTTCATCCAATAACAACTTATACAATTGACGAAGATTTCTTCCGAAAAATATAATGCAACGCTGATCATTCTTATGATCAGCGTTTTGTATATCCATCCCCTCTCCTCAACTCTACCCAAAATCCACATTGGTCCACTCATAAGCTAATTTATGTCCCATATTTCATTCGCTTTTGTTATAACTAACCGTCCATCCTCGCACTTCACTTCAATCTGCTCTCCGATGTCAAATCCCAGATCCGACAGCCATTTTCCTTTCAGGACAATGCTTGGTGTTCGCTTGTACTGGTATCCGCTTGCTTCATAAACCTTCATTTCTCTATATTTTTTATATGCCATATTCATCTTCTCCTTTTGCCAATTTTTAGACTTCTGCCATAAGATTAAACTTACGCTGAATTATTGCTTCTTTTGCCAATTTATACATTTTATGAGATACCCCCTTGAACAAGGAAAACGACAACGGGGAATAATTTCCTCGTCTAAGCACAGTTTTAGAATGTAAATTATAGCGATATGTAGTGGCACAAATGCCCAGTTTATGCGGGTTTCAGGCACTAGGGGGATATCCAACTTTAGAGTCTTAACACCAGAGATTGCCAGAATATGGGATATACCGGCTTTCTGATACAGGCTTTTCACTTCCACATCAAGTCCGCTTTTTTCACCAAGAATCATAGCAGAAAGTACAGCACCATCCTCCATGCAGCTTTCTATATTTTTCTTCAGCCGCTGACGAATATTTTCAAGAATTATACGATACCTATCCGGTTTTCCGTGTACCGCAATCACATGCTCCACCCAAATGCCAAAATCAATTTTCTGGCTCTGGTAAAACTGTCTTGCATCGAAAGCACCCTCGTTCGGTGCGACATCAAATAATGAAATTGTTCCCTCTACAATAAGGATTTGTCCGATGGAATAATCATCGGAAGAAACATATGCTATCACATCATTGGTCTGCATATGCTGTTCAGACAGACTGATCGTACAGTCCGTTAGATAATAATAAAAACAATGCGCCTTTTCTTCAATACGCGTAACTCTCCCTGCAAGACGAACCTGTTGTTCATCCTGCATGCTGTCCAGATAATTCTGCCGAAATGCTGTCTCCCGGCACATACACAACATGCCAAGAAGAAACAGAAGGGGAAGGCCTGCCGCAAACACTACCTTTCGTATCCCCTTCTCTTTCCATGGTTTTGCATAGATAAGTAAAAATCCTGCAAGCACAATAGCTGCTTTTACTTGTCCAGACAGGATTCCCACACAAAACATTACCGCAAGCAAAAGAACCGGTCTTTTACTCACTCTGTAGAATCCACCTCTTCCTGTCCATTCTCTACAATACTCATATCTTCTTTGTACATCGGTGCCAGATCATACGTATACCGGCACTTTCCACTCGTATCACCATTGATAGAAATCTGTACCTTGTCAATGCTTGACAATTCTGTCAGCGAATCTACGATTGAATACAATACGACCTGTTCGGAAATTTCCTGATTCTGATTCAGGAACGTCTCGTCCATATTAACATAGCAAACTCCATCCACCACTGTAATTGTAATCAGCTTTGTTCCTGTCGGAATCGTGGCCAGTTTCTTTTTTGTCTTAGGACCTTCCATCAGCTGCTCCATAACAAGTTTCTCAAGAGAAATGTTGGAACTGTAATGAACCTCACGGGTTTCCGGAACAAGTTTTGTTCCATCCTTGCTCGAAAAATAAAGCGTCAACGTCGTCTTCTGGCTGGAGTTAATCTGTTCTCCCGGATTCTCCACAAAACTGTCTTCGCTCATGGAGCCTACCGCATTCTTACTACTGTTGAGAAGCGGTTCGGACTCCACCGTAAACATGACATAAGAATATTTCTTGATCTGTAACAGTGTCTTTACAATAGCTGCTCTTGTGAGAACTTCCTGCGTCGGACTCATATCGTAATACTCTTTGCTGAAATCGACCGTAATCTGATATGTCGCAGTACTTACGCCAAGCACTTTTACCTTATTGGGAATCGTCTGACGCAAAGACGCATCCTGCGGCCGCTTTTTTAAGTCTTTCAAAAGCTCCTCCATTTTTTCATCCTCCTGCGAGGATTTTAACTCAACCTTCTCCGGTATGATTCTGGTAACATCTGCATTCAGATAAAACACCTGATACTCACCGGTCTTTTTCTCCTTACCACATGCACTCAGCAACACAAGTAAGCATACACACAGCAGGAGTATTGCACATATTTTCTTTTTCATAAGCATCTCCTACGCAATATAGTTCAAAGGAATTCGCACATCAAATGTCGTTCCCTCACCCAATACCGAATGTACTTTGATTGCACCCCGGTGCATCAAAATAGAATTACGTGCGATGGCAAGTCCGAGTCCCGTTCCACCAATTTCGCGGGAATGTGACTTATCCACACGATAGAATCTTTCATAAATATGTTCTAAGGATTCTTCTGGTATACCAATTCCGGAATCCTCTACTTTCAAGTAAAAATACTGATGATCCGCATTGAGGGAAACATGTACCCACCCCTCTCCATCGTTGCGATTATACTTGATGGCATTCTCCACCAGGTTGGTAATCGCAAGTGTAATTTTCACTTCGTCAACCTCCGCCGTAACCGGACGGAAACTTTCAAGTACAAGCTCTACTTTCTGCTTATCCGCAATCGGCTGCAAACGCTTTAAAATCTGTTCTAACAGTTCATTGACATTGACCGTCGTAACGTTCAAATCAGCTGCAGACTTGTCCATTTTTACCAGAGAAAGCAGATCATTGATGATCTTCGTCTCACGCTCAATCTCATTGGTAATATCCTCCATGAACTCCTGATACAGTTCTACCGGTGCATCTGGCATTGTATTAATGGAATCTGCAAGAACTTTCATTGATGTCATTGGTGTCTTTAACTCATGAGACACATTCGAGACAAATTCCTGCCGGGAATCGTCCATAACTTTCATCCGGCTGAGCATCTGGTTAAAACGATCACAGATTTGTGCTGTCTCCGTGTAATTGTTTACCTGAAGACAATCATCTCCATATCCTTCCTTGATTGCACTGATTCCTTCCGAAATCTTTGCAAAAGGCTTCAGAAAATGCAGCACCATAAGTACACCAAAGAACACCATTGCGACTGCCACAATTACAACAATAATGGTTGCAATCTGCCGCAAATATCCCTGATTGATCTGGATATTATCTGTGGATACGCTAATCAACATCACCCCAAGCACCTTGTCACTGCTGTCATTGGGATTACTGATAGGAATTGTCATCTCGATATAATGATTCTCCGAATCATAATGTGTAATGTCCTCCCCCCGGAAACTGCGAATAACCTCCTCAGCAATAATCATCTTATGATCATCGAGATTATAGGTATCACAATATACACGGAAGTTACGATCAACAATTATCACACGTCCATCGTAAATTGTTGTAAGCATATCAATCTGCGCCTGAATCGTGCTGGATTCCACCTCTTCATCCATATTCATATAATCACTGGTTGCTATCTGATTTGCCAGAATTTTGGCCTGACTTAGAATCTCACTCTCGCGAATGGATACCGCTCTGGACTCGTAGGAATTTAACAGTCCTGCTGCCAGAATAAGACTCGGTACAATCGCAAGAACAAGAATAAAAAGAATCAATCGAAATTTTAAACTTTTAAAAAAAGCAAGTAACTGTTTACTCTTTCGCATGGGAAACCCTTTCTACTTCTGATTATAGTAGTATCCAACACCCCACTTGGTATGCACATACTTTGGCTCACTTGGATTTGCTTCAATCTTTTCACGCAGACGACGCACATGTACATCCACTGTACGCACATCTCCCGGATAATCTTTTCCCCATACAAGACCAAGCAGATCTTCTCTACTATATACCTTATTTTCATTCTTGACCAAAAGCTCCAGCAAATCAAACTCTTTTGCTGTCAGATTTACTTCCCTTCCAAGAATAAAAAGTCTGCGGCTGTCCATGTCCAGTCTCAAATCTCCCTTGTTAATTTCAGAACTGTTTACTTTCTTCTCTTTGTTTCCAGATGTACGACGCATGATTGCTTTGATACGCGCCTTTACCTCCAGAATATTAAACGGCTTTGTGATATAGTCATCTGCACCGTACTCCAGTCCAAGAATTTTGTCCATATCATCGCCCTTCGCAGTCAGCATAACAATCGGCATATCAGAAAATTCACGTATTGCCTGACACACTTCAAACCCGTCCATTTTTGGAAGCATGATATCCAAAAGAATCATATCATATTCGTTCGCCTTGGCCATAGCCAGAGCTTCCTCTCCATCGTATGCACAATCCACTTCCATTCCATCCTGCAATAAACTAAAACGGATTCCTTTTACAATTAACTTCTCATCGTCAACTACGAGAACTTTCTTTGCCATATTACACCTCAATCAACTGCTATATTGTCTTTCATTTTTTCAAAAAGTGCCGTTTTTATACCGGAAACTTTCATAATATCTTCGGCCGAAACAAATGCTCCATGTTCCTCCCTGTAAGAAATAATCGCTTCCGCACGCGCCTGACCGACGCCGGGAAGTTTTATAAGTTCCTCTATTCCTGCCGTATTGATGTGAACTTTTCCATCTTCCGGTTGCGCAGACTTTTCTTTGCCGGTCTCTGTAGATTCCAAAGACTTTGCCTCCGCCTTCGTTGGAATGCTGTACATGCTTCCATCAGTAAGTTTCTCCGCGAGATTCCATGCATCTTTACTCGCGGATTTTTTAAATCCACCTGCTGCGTCCACAGCATCTGCGAGCCGAAGCCCGCTCGCTAATGTATAAACTCCGGGCTTTCTGACTGCACCGCACACATAAACTGTGACAGATTTTTCCTCTTCCGGCATCTCACTCACCTGCTGCGTATCACATACTTCCTGTTGTCTCTCTTCTTCCAGATAAACAGCCGTATCCTTACCGGATCCACATCCGGTAAGGATTCCTATACACATCAGGATCATCAAACACTTTTTGCCAATATATCTCATATTTTCCCTTTCCTTAAATTAATTCAGAAAGGAGTCTCAATGCATCCTCTATTTTAACGACTTTTTACATTTATTACAAGTATATTTTTTTACGCCTCTTTTACAGCAAGAAGTGCTTTTTCCAATTTTTCGATCATTTCGTCCACATGCTGTTTTTCAATCACAAGTGGTGGAACAAAACGAAGTACATCTGCTCCGGCAGTAATTACGATCAACCCCTGCTCCAAAGCTTTTGCAGAAACCTGTCCAACCGGAAGGGTACATACAAGTCCCTGCATGAGACCTTTTCCTCTTCTCGCGGTAAGAAAATCGTATTTTGCCACTAATTCATCTAATTTCTGCTCCAGATACGGTGCCACTGCATTGACATTATCAAGCACATTCTGCTTTTCGAACAGGTCAAACACTGTAGATACAGCTGCTCCAACGAATGGATTTCCTCCATATGTTGTTCCATGATCTCCAGGTGCCAGTGACTTGTCTGCCACCTTCTGTGTCATGAAAAATGCACCGACCGGAACACCGCAGCCAAGTGCTTTTGCACAGGTCATAATATCCGGCTTCACACCATAATTCTGCCATGCGAACATCTTGCCGCTACGTCCCATTCCACACTGGATTTCATCGAGAATCAGCAGAATATCTTTCTCGTCACAAAGTTTGCGTACGCCTTCGATAAACGCCTGCTCAGCCGGATAAATTCCGCCCTCACCCTGGATAGTCTCCATTAAGATTGCACAGGTCTTGTCTGTCACAAGTTCTTTTACACTTTCGAGATTGTTGAACTCTGCAAATTTCACACCCGGCATCAATGGCTCAAAAGGCTCCTGATAATGTGCATTACCTGTTACAGAAAGTGCTCCGATGCTTCTTCCGTGGAAAGAATGCTTCATTGCGATGATTTCATGTCCCGCATGACCGTCTCTGGTATATGCATATTTCTTTGCAGCTTTGATTGCACCTTCAATTGCCTCTGTTCCACTGTTCGTAAAAAAGATACGATCCATCTGACTCGCTGCAAGCGCTTTCTTTGCAGCCTCAATTGTTGGAACATTGTAATACAGATTGGATGTATGAAGCAGCTTATCGATCTGTGCTTTCAGTGCATCGTTGTATTCCTTGTTTCCATATCCGAGTGCACATACGGCGATGCCCGCTGCGAAATCCAGATATTCCTTCCCGTCCGTATCATAAAGATGAACGCCCTCTCCATGATCTAACACCAGTGAAAAACGATTATATGTATGCAGAAGTTCCTTCTCTGCAGTATTGATATATTCCTGTTTGTTCATTTTTTTATCCTCTTTCAATCTTGACACTATCTCCGTTGCTGCTTACTATGCCTGTTCGTTGTAAAAACGGCCCTCTCCATCTCCGAGAATTGCTGTACCGATTCCCTTATTGGTAAAGATTTCAAGAAGCAGACAATGTGCGATTCTTCCGTCCAGAATATGTACGCGGGATACGCCATTTTCGATTGCATCAATGCAGTTGTTTAACTTAGGAAGCATTCCGCCACCGATAAAACCATCTGTAATCAGCTTTCTTGCCTCAGAAACTGTCAGCTCGGAAATCAGTGTAGACTTATCTTCCGGATCTTTGTATACACCTTCGATATCCGTAAGAAAAGCGAGCTTTTCCGCAGATACGGCACGAGCAATCGCACACGCTGCATCATCCGCATTGATATTGTATGTATCATAGTTGTCATCCATACCAATTGGACATATAATTGGAAGATAATCATTTTCTAACAGATCATAAAGAATCTTGGGATTTACTTCTTTTACTTCGCCTACAAATCCGATATCCTGACCATTGGATAATTTCTTGTCAACCTTAAGGAGACCGCCATCCTTTCCACTGATACCGACAGAACGTACACCAAGTTCCTGTACCATTTTTACAAGTGACTTGTTGACACGGTTCAGTACCATCTCAGCGATTTCCATTGTCGGCTCATCGGTTTTACGAAGTCCATTGATAAACTCCGGCTCCATACCTGCCTTTGCAACCCATTTGCTGATTTCCTTGCCACCGCCATGCACGATGATTGGTTTAAAGCCAACCAGCTTGAGCAATGTAACATCCTGGATTACATGTTCTTTTAATTCTTCGTCAACCATGGCAGATCCGCCATATTTTACTACAATAATTTTTCTGTTAAAACGCTGAATGTATGGCAAAGCCTCAATCAGTACCTGTGCTTTTTCCATTACTGCGTCCATATTCTGCTCGTTCATAATTCTCCTCGCTTTTCCTGTTGTATCCATCTTACTGATTGAACCTTGTAATATTTGCCTCGTTCAACGTAAAATCATAATAATTTAAGTCCTCACGGAAATCCCATCCGGCTTCCTTCCAGAAATGGTTTCCAAGTTCATTGCTTTTGAAGGCGATCAGACAGACTTTGTTAATTTTTTCTTCCTGCAGTGCCCGCATGCATGCAACTGCCATACTCTTGCCGATGCCATGTTTTCTATAATTTTCATGTACGCAGACATGATACAGACAGCCTCTTCGTCCATCATGTCCACACAGAATTGCTCCGACAATTTTACCCTCTGACACTGCAACCATACTGGTCGTAGGATTTCTCTTTAAAAAGCGTTCCACACCTTCTTTTGAATCATCAATGGAACGGATTCCGAAACCATGAATCTGCATCCACAGCGCATATACCTCATCATAGTCGTCTAGTGTCATCGGCCGAATTTTATACTCTAAATCACTCATTGTTCACCTCATTATATGGAACATTTCAATTACTTAAGGAAACATCGGAACCATCTTCAGGCCTTCTGCTTCATCAAGCCCAAAGAGTAAATTCATATTCTGTACTGCCTGTCCTGCTGCGCCTTTTACAAGGTTATCCAAAGCACCCATCATAACAATTCTTCCGGTACGCTCATCAATTACAAAATTGACATCTACATAATTGCTTCCCTCAACCCACTTTGTTTCCGGGCATACGCCTTTTTTCAGCACACGGACAAAACGTTCCTTTGCATAATATTTATCATATACTGCCTTAATCTCTTCATATGTCGGATAAGTTCCGTCTGCTTTCTTATTCAATGTTGCGTACTCTGTTGCAAGAATACCACGGTTCATCGGTACAAGATGCGGGGTAAAATTAATCACGATTTCTTTGCCTGCTGCATATCCTAACTGTTCCTCGATCTCCGGTGTATGTCTGTGTGTTGTCACACCATAAGCTTTCATACTTTCATTTACTTCACAGAAAAGATTCGGTGTCTTTGCTCCTCTTCCGGCTCCGGAAGTTCCGGACTTTGCATCAATGATCAAGGTATCCGGATCAATGATTCCTTCCTTTACCAATGGATAGGCAGTCAGAATAGAACAGGTAGTGTAACAACCCGGATTAGCAATCAGTCTTGTATCTTTTGTTACCTTTTCTCTGTTGATCTCGCATAATCCGTATACGGCTTCTTCAATAAACTGCGGACTCTTGTGTTCGATCTTGTACCATTTCTCATAAGTAGCAACATCTTTGATTCGGAAATCGGCACTCAGATCTACAATCTTTACTTTACTTAAGATTTCCTCGCTCAGTACACCTGCTAAAAATCCCTGTGGTGTTGCAGTAAAAATCACATCAACCTGGGAAGCAAGTTCATCCATATTGTCATCCAGACACTTTGCATCTACGATTTCAAAAAAATTCTGATATACATCTGCATAATTCTGATCGATGTAGCTTCGTGATCCAAACCACTTAATCTCCGCTTCTTTATGATTCATTAAAATGCGTACCAGCTCAGCGCCTGCATAACCGGTAGCTCCGATAATACCTACTTTAATCATGTGTTTCTTCCTTTTCTTCTATATAATATGATATGAGGGTCAAAAGGTATTTTGCCCCTCATTTATGATTAATCAGATTACTACATGCTACGCATTCCCGTAATCTGACTACACCTCGAAATTCGCTAATTTCCTGCGTCCTCGCAGCAAATTGCTACTTTCTCGGTGTAGTGCGGGTCACTAAGGTATACATCGAATTGCATGCAAGCATGCATCGATGATACCTTTTGACCCTTTAATCATAATATACGAACTGCTGCGTTCCTATACAAAACCGGCAATTCTTTTCGCTTCATATATAATAGTACTTCTTTTCTCATCCGTAAATAGCAAATATTCACAAATTTATGAATATTTATACACATTTATGTATATTTTTTCACTTGCTTATCGTTTTGGAATGTTGTATAGTATGAATAGTTTAAAAAACACAAGAACATAAAGAGAGGATATGAACTTATGAAGGAAAAAGTTGTATTAGCTTATTCAGGTGGTCTTGATACTACCGCTATTATCCCTTGGTTAAAGGAGACTTATGATTACGACGTTGTCTGCTGCTGTATCAATTGCGGCCAGGGTGAAGAATTAGACGGACTTGAAGAGAGAGCCAAATTATCCGGCGCTACCAAATTATACATCGAAGACATCACCGATGAATTCTGTGATGACTATATCATCCCTTGTGTACAGGCTGGTGCTGTATACGAACACAAATATTTATTAGGAACTGCTATGGCACGTCCTGGCATTGCAAAGAAGTTAGTTGAAATTGCCAGAAAAGAAAACGCTGTTGCAATCTGCCACGGTGCTACCGGTAAAGGAAATGACCAGATTCGTTTCGAGCTTGGTATCAAGGCACTTGCTCCAGATATCAAGATCATCGCTCCATGGCGTGATGACAAGTGGCAGATGGATTCCCGTGAAGCAGAGATTGAGTACTGCAAGGCACATGGCATCGATCTTCCATTCGGAACCGATCAAAGTTACAGCCGTGACCGTAACTTATGGCACATCAGCCACGAAGGTCTGGAGCTGGAAAGCCCTGCTAACGAGCCAAACTATGATCACCTTCTTGTTCTCGGTGTTTCTCCTGAGAAAGCTCCGGATGAAGGCGAATATGTAACTATGACTTTTGAGAAAGGTGTTCCTACCTCTGTAAACGGAAAGAAAATGAAAGTTTCCGATATCATCCGTGAACTGAACCGTCTCGGCGGAAAGCATGGTGTCGGTATCATCGATATCGTTGAGAACCGTGTAGTTGGTATGAAGTCCCGTGGTGTCTATGAGACTCCTGGTGGAACAATCCTTATGGAGGCACATGATCAGCTTGAGGAACTTGTTCTCGACCGTGATACATTATCTGCAAAGAAAGAGATGGGCAACCGTCTGGCAAATGTTGTATATGAAGGAAAATGGTTTACACCACTTCGTGAGGCTATCCAGGCATTTGTTACTTCTACGCAGGAATATGTAACCGGTGAAGTAAAATTCAAACTTTACAAAGGTAACATCATCAAAGCCGGTACAACTTCTCCATATTCTCTTTACAGTGAGTCACTCGCAAGTTTCACAACTGGCGATCAGTATGACCACCATGATGCAGATGGTTTCATTACATTATTTGGACTTCCACTGAAAGTTCGTGCAATGATGAAACAGAACATCAAAAATAATGGATTAGATAAGTAATTCGCTTTTATTGATGAAAGGACGAAAGAGGGCAGAATACTTTCTTTTACAAAAAGATGTATTCTGCCCTCTTTCTGACTTTTTTAAAACGTATTCCTTGGAAATTTTATTAATTTTTCAGGTGCGAAGTTGTTTCTTTGACATTCCTTTGAATTTATGTAAGGCTAAGATATTGTTTACATTTTCTACGACTTTTGGATTGACCAGTATATAAATCACGCTGATGCTCAGACAGATTAATACAAACAGTGTAAACCAACCCCATTCACCGAGATAATCATAGATTCCAGCAAACATAAGGACATCTCTTAAGATACGATGCAACATGTATATTGGCATTGTATTCTGTCCAATAAAGGACAATTTTGTTTTTTCTCTTGGTACAAAGAACATGATTGCCCACGAAATCAGAAATGCTGCCCCCATCAATGAGAATCGTACGAACGGTCCTTCCATCATATGATCCAGTTCATGATAGGGTATATTTTCATACACCATTCCAAGTTCATCTTTCATTTTTTCACCGAACAACAGTACCACAGCACAAATGGATGCTGCTGCCGGCACGACAAGTCTCCGATACGATGGGCGCAATGCCTTTTCCAACACAGGCTGTTCCATATAATATCCAATATAGAAAAACGGACCAAACACCAATATACGTGACAGGCACAGGAAATCACCAACATTTTTAAAATAGCCTGCTACCAGAGCCAATCCGATATTCACAATAATGACCGTAAGCGGTCTGCATCTGCGAATCAAAGGTATTGTAAGATACCATACGATCATGGCGAACAGATACCATGGTGCTCCACTCTGGGAAAAGAAATTAATCTCCACGAAATCTTCAAATCCGCAGATTGCATATACAATCTGAATGGCTATGACGAACAAAACATATGCTTTAATCAAATACAGTATCTTTTTAAAATTATACTGTCCATTCTTATATATCTTTTTTGCAAAATAACCGGAAACAAATACAAAGAGTGGCATATGAAATATATAAATCAGACGTTTTACCACAACAAGCGGATTGTCTCCGTGAATCGGCAGCAGAAAATGTCCCAATACTACCAGAAATATTAATACTGCTTTTAAATTGTCAAAAAAATAATCTCTCTCTTTTGTCATGCTCTTACTCCTACCCTGAAACAACTTTTCGTATTATAGTCCCTTTCACAAATTTTGGCAATATTTTGGCTTTTTCTCTACTTAATGACGAATAATGCTTTCTTTTGCTTTTAAATTTTGTCACTTTTTCAACTGCCAAATTTCATGAATTATCAATACAAAAGTCACAATTATATGTTAGAATAGAGGCGTCTGAAAATGCAGGAGGTTTCGGATTTCGAAAAGTTAAAAACTTTAGCGCTACGCATCAGCAGGGGAAGCCTGTTGGTTCACGAGGTATCAGGTCGTCGAAAATTCAGCGGATGCCTGGTCGTAGATACGGACTGCGTAATATAACTACAAATATGATGGAGACGTCAAAACAAAAGGTTATAATCCGTAAATGAATAATGAATTGAATAATGGAGGTTCACTATGTGTGGAATTATAGGTTTTACTGGTAATATAAAGGCACAGGACATTTTACTGACAGGATTGGAGAAATTAGAGTACCGTGGCTACGACAGTGCCGGAATCGCTTACTTTAAGGAGAACGGAAAAATTTCGATTCGAAAGACAGCCGGAAAAGTAAAAGATTTACGTGCGATCTGTGATGATAACGATGCGACCTGCGGTATCGGTCATACCCGTTGGGCAACGCATGGTGGCGTAACCAATGCCAATGCACATCCTCACAAATCCGGAAATGTTGCTTTGATCCACAACGGAATCATTGAGAATTATCACGAACTTGCAACAACATACGATCTGGAGGATCGTCTGATTTCCGAGACGGACACCGAAGTTGCTGCTGCGCTTTTTGACAAATTCTACGATGGAGAGAATCCTATTGAAGCGATCAAGGAAGTAATTCCTCTTCTGAAAGGTTCTTTCGCATTCTGTATTATGTTCGAAAATCGTCCGGGTGTTATCTATGCAGTCCGCAATGTCAGCCCAATGGTTGCTGCAACCAGCAAAGAAGGTTCCTTTATTGCATCCGATCTGACCGCATTTATTGAGTACAGCAAACGCTATTTTATCGTTCCGGAGTATGCAATCCTGACACTGGAAGCCAACAAGATTGATTTACAGGATCTCAACGGAAATACGATTGAACCGGAATTTTTAGAGGTTGACTGGGATATGACTGCCGCACAGAAAGAAGGCTACCCTACTTTCATGCTCAAGGAAATCAATGAGCAGCCGGCAGCAATCAACCGTACCATCATGCCACGTATCAAAGATGGCTTACCAAGTTTTGAAGAAGATGGTATTCCGGATTCTTTCTTTGCAGACTGCAATGATATTACCATCGTTGCCTGTGGTACTGCTATGTATGCCGGAATGGTCGGCAAAACACTGATGCAGGATATCCTTGGCATCCCGGTTACCGTTGCAATCGCATCCGAGTTCCGTTATGAGCGTCCGGTCATCACTGATAAGAGTGTTGTCATCGTTGTCTCCCAGTCCGGAGAGACCATCGATACGTTAGAAGCTCTGCGTCTTGCAAAGACAAAAACAAACAAGACACTTTCTATTGTAAATGTGAAAGGTTCTTCCATTGCCAGAGAAAGTAACTACGTATTATATACACATGCCGGTCCTGAAATTGCCGTTGCAAGTACCAAAGCATACACCGTTCAGGCAGCTGCATTCTATCTTCTGACCTGCAAACTTGCGCTGGTTCAGAATGCAATGAGTGAGGCAGATGCCCGCACATTTATCCGTAATCTGGAAAATGTCAGCGACAACATCGCAGAAGTATTAAAACTTTCCGATAAGGTAGAACAGTTGACAAAGCGTATGCTCAACGCTTCCCATACGTTCTTTATCGGCCGTGGAAGCGACTACACTCTTTCTATGGAAGGTGCATTAAAGTTAAAGGAAATTTCTTATATTCATGCAGAGGCTTATGCTGCCGGCGAGTTAAAACATGGAACGATCGCACTCATCAGCGAAGGTGTCCCAATCATCGCACTTGCAACACAAAGCCATGTATATAACAAAGTTATTTCCAATATCCGCGAAGTAAAAGCAAGAGGTGCTTACGTTATCCTGCTTAGCATGGATGAGAAAATCACAGATGCGACTATCTGCGATACACATATCTCTCTTCCAAAAGTTCCGGAACAGTTCGCTGTATTTGAAGCAGTTGTCATTCTTCAGATGATTGCTTACTTTACATCAACCGGTAAGGGACTCAACGCAGATCAACCAAGAAACCTTGCAAAATCTGTTACCGTAGAATAAAATGTAAACGTAAAATAAAAACATTCTGAGGCACATGCGAAAGCATGTGTCTCTTTTGACAAATTCACAATGAAAGGGGATTCATTCTTATGAAAAATATGAAAAAAATTTTAGTAAGCACAGCACTTGCTCTCTCGCTTCTGCTCCCGCAGAATATATCTGCGGCAGTCACTCCGATAAATACAACGACCATCACAAGCATTGTCGATGTCTCGAGTGTGCCGGCTTCCTCTTCCTACGCGGTACCTACTGGGGAATATACAAATGTTGTATCTTTTTCCATCACTCTGCCATCCTATGTCTATGTTTCTGCCTTTTCAACCGTGAAATCTACTTATCTGAATGGAGGAAACATCGATATTTTTGCGGTCTACTCAGATGAAGACTGTACCAGACCGGTCGCAGGCGACAGTTCCAGTAAAGTAGATGCCAATAAAAGAACTGACAAATACCTTTGTCTTGAAGCAGGAACTTATTACATAAAATTCGGCAAAAACCCGGGAGCACTTTTGAATGATAAAAGTTCCGGTACCTTCACACTCTCCGTTGGTGCCCAGCCTTTGGATGTCACCGTATCCAAAAACGCCTCTTTGGACAGTGCGCAAAAAATAGCCACAGATACGCTGCAGACAAGCCTTTTATCGAATGGCACCCGCAGCCTGTGGGTCACTTTCAAAGTACCATCCAAGACAACGGCAAGTATCCAGACTTCTCTTGCCAATCCACTAAGTACCGACAAAATGCCATGTGTGGAATCCGCTGTGACCTTATATGATGCAAACTATAAAGTGATCAAAGACTGGAACATTCCAAACCGTTACTATGAGACTTCCAATTCCGGTTCTTTATCCCTTGCCGGCGGAACCTATTACCTGAAAGTATCCGGTGACGAGCATTATCTCATCAATAAATACGGCGATGTATTAAGGGAAAATACACAAGCAAACTTTGGCATCGTAAACATGAATATTACGACGCTTAAGAAAACCTCCATTTCCAAACTTACCAATGTGAAAGGAAAGAAAGCAAAAGTTTCTTATAAAAAATCAGCCAATGCAAAGGGATATGAGGTTCAATACTCGACAAGCAAAAAATTTTCGCAAAATGTGAAGACAAAAAATGCCGGCACTAAGACAAGTATTACGCTGTCGAAGCTGACAAAAAAGAAGACTTATTATGTGCGTGTACGTGCATATACCATGGATGGGAATGGACAAAAGGAGCTCATTTCTGCATGGAGTGCTACGAAAAAAATAACCATTAAAAAGTAAAAAGTGGAAGGCGCCTGTCTATAACTCATGCGCCTTCCACTTTTTTTATATTTTATTCGCCAAGTCCACTTTCAATCAGGTCAACCAATGTCTTTAAGTCGGCCTCTTCATTTTCTCCATCACAGCGAACTTCCACTTCCGTTCCACATTTGATTCCGGCCGCCATAATGTTTAAAATACTTTTTACTGTGACCGTGCGGTCTCCCACAACCATTGTAACATTGGATTTGCATTTTCCTGCCTCTTTTGCCAATACACCTGCCGGTCTTGCGTGAAGACCGGACGCATTCTTTATAACAATTTTCTGTGATACCATAGTATTCTCCTCCTGTATGTTCAAAATTTTCCAAATTGTTTGTCAGATTTTCTTCTGCGTAATTTTGCTTCAATTTTGTTTTCGTTGCTCTATTATTAGATTTCTACCCCGAAATGCTCAAACAGAATTTTCTCTGCCTTTGCACTCCACATACCACGGTTTTCTTTGCATGCTGCATCAAGTTTTGCAAACAATGGATCTGTTTTTCCCAGTTCCTCGAAATCATCAATTGCAGTGAGTGGCATATCAAACTGTGTATAGGTCAGTTTCTTTCCACCCGGAATCTTTGGTAAGTTTAATGTCGTATCGATGATACTGTTGATTCCTCCGACATGTGTTACCATAACGGCCGGCTCAATCTTTCCAGCTGCTGCAAGCTTATTTGCCTCGATGAGATCATCATTATTTCCGCCGGTTGTACCTAAAATATGGGTACTTGTATAATGTGAATTGTAAAGATTGATTTCTGCCTTAAACTGGTTGTCTGTCGGTCCGGCGAAGAAGTTCATGCAGCCATCGAATGCAAGAAGGCGGTCTCCCAACTCTGCAACCTGCTTGTTTGGAACATATACAAATACATCATCATAGCCGTGGCCTTCGGTCAGTGCCATCAATCCTTCATACTCGTCATCCATTGTTGCGGTATTTGCATAGATCAGTTCTACACCATTTGCTGCTGCCTGCTCCGGTGTGATCATTTTCTTTGCACGTGCGATACGGTCATCACTGATATCGGTAACAACAATGCGTTTTGGACGATTCTCGAACTGGATACCATAACTTACCGCACCTAATCCCATCGGTCCGCAACCACCCATAATCAGGATATTTCCTCCTTCTTTTGTTCCCATGGTATGCTCATAATTTTTCTTGTTTGTGTGGTAATTTGCATGATATCCACCGATAATACAGCTCATTGGCTCACCAAGAGATGCTTCAAAAAAACTGTCTCCATCATAGTTCATCAGGCATCCAAGCTCCATAACTTCGTGTGGGATAATGCAGTAGGTGCATGCGCCACCAAAGTATTCGTATGAATATCCCGGAGATGCAAGACTTCCCTTGTAGTTTAATGCCGGCTGCTGTGCAAATCTCTGGCCCGGCTTGAACTGATTCTGCCATTTTGCACCTACTTTTACGATTACACCAGCAAATTCATGTCCGATAATAATTGGATTTGTTTCAATATTCTGTGGTGCTCTCTTGTGCTTTTTGCCCTGCTCCACAAGTTTGTAAGTCGACATACAGATACTGTCGCTCATGATCTTAACGAGAATCTCATCATCCTTGATCTCCGGTAATTCAAACTCCTCTAATCTTAAATCTCTTGTTCCATACATTCTGACTGCTTTTGTTTTCATAGTATTTATCCTCCATTATCTTATTTGTTGTATGTTATACGTTTTAAAAAAATTATTTTTGTTTACTGAATTTCTTCCATTACCACGGAACCGATCAGTTCATCGACAACTGCTCTTGTTGGTGGTTTGGTTCCGATCGTCGTAACTGCGCCAGCTGAAACTGCCATGCAAAGCTTCACAGTTTCTGTGGCATCAAGTTTGTTATCCCATGCGTAGGACAACGCTGCCACCATGGCATCTCCCGCTCCGACTGTGGAATGCGCTTTTACGCGAAGTCCCGGACAATGTACCTGCAAATCCGGTCGAAGGAACATTGCTCCGCTTTTTCCCATGGATACAACCACGCTCTCGATGCCGGACTCCATAAGTTTCTTTGCGATCAGCAAAAGTTCCTGCTCGCTCGCCACATAATCCATTCCCGCATATTGTTCTAACTCTACACGGTTCGGTTTAATAATGTCCGGTCCTGCTGCCAGTGCCTGTGTAAAAAGCTCGCCATCTGCGTCCAGCAGAACTTTTGCACCTTTCTTATGTACCATCTCGATGATGCGCTTGTAGATGTCTTTCTCCACGCCCTGCGGCACGCTGCCTGCCAGAACAAAAAGCGTATCCTCTTTGGCATATCCTTCTAATTTTTCAAGCAGTGCCTTGAGATTGTCTTCCCCGATCACCGGACCAGGCTCATTTAATTCCGTCAGTTCTCCGGTCTTCTCGAACACTTTTGTGTTGGTACGTGTCTCACCAGCCACCTCGATAAAATCACTTTCAATGTTCCATTCTTTCATGACATTCTGAATGATTTTTCCGGTGTTTCCTGCAACAAAACCTGTCACAACGCTTTTTCCACCTAATTCATGGATTGTCTTGGAAACATTGATTCCTTTGCCACCGGCATCCAGTTCCACATGCTGGATACGGTTTAATCCGCCCCGTTCCAGATGTTCCACATCAATGGTCTTGTCAATTGCCGGATTCATGGTTACTGTTACGATCATCAGTCATTTCCCCCTTTTAAAATCTCATATACTTCCTGTGCACTTCCGTTTATGATGCGTTCCATATTTCCTTCTTCCAATGCCTGCTCTGCAATCACCGATAAAATCTGTAAATGTTCCTCTCCGACACCAGCGATGCCGACAACGACTTTTACTGTTTCACCGCCCCAGTCCGTTCCTTCCGGGAAAATCATGACTGCAATGCCGGAAGCTTTGATTTCCTTTTTTGCTTCCTCCACACCATGCGGTAAAGCGAGTTCGTTTCCCATATAAGTGGAAAAACTTTCCTCTCTTTTTACCATGGCATCCACGTAGGATGGATTAACGTATCCGCTGTCCACAAGCATCTGTCCAACCTGGCGGATCACGTTTTCTTTTGTATCAGCCTTGCATCCGACTTTTACATTTTCCGGATATAACAAAGCAGGTTTCTTTTCTTCTTTCTTCGCTTTCTTTGAAAATAACATTGTGTTTTCCTCCTTTTGATGAAGCCTGATTGATTTGTTTTCTACCGCGGTTGTTTTTCGTATCTCTTTTCTATGGCTTAATTATAAGCGCCGGAAACAGGCATTTTCAATTCAAAGAAGATGGGGTTTGGCGTCATCCGATAGTGACATTTTTGAATTCTTGTTACATGACAAAAGCCGGCGAATTTTATTCGCCGGCCTTTCTATTCTCTTCTATATCTATTTATTTTACTCGGAAACTTTTTGGATATTTCACACACTTGCTGATGGATTTATGAATAATTCCTTCATTCGTAGCTTTCTCACGGTCTGTACTGCCATATGCTTCATCTGTGTAATAATATTTGAGAGCTCCATTTTTCAACTTTAAAGAAACATTGAAGTTAGCTCCATCTGCAGTATAATTTATAAAAATCATACCATTTGCACGATAATAAATATTTCCTATTTTCCCTTGCTTTTTGATTTGCGCGAGAATCTTTGCTCCATTTTTGGCTTTCTTTAACTGCGCTTGCGATATTTTCAATCCTCCATACTCAACTAATTTCTTTCCATCCCATTTAGAATAATATTTATTCCATGTATGACCTACGCCATCCACAAGAGCGTCATACTGACTGTCTGTAATTTCAAACTGATTTTTTCCTAAATAAGTAATTCCAGATCCTATATTTTTGACTTCTTTTGCCTGATTTTCTTTGAATGTATATGCGTATGTAAGCCATCCGCTGCCACCAGCACCTGCCTCAAATGTAAGCATTCTTGTTTTCTTCAATTTATATACTTTAATTGACTCAGAATATAAATCCCATCCGGAACAAGATACAATTTTTTTGCAGACGGTCGGTGTTATGTACCATACCTTTGCATCCGTATATCCGAACTCTCCCTGACGACTTGATGTGATTGCAACCGCTTCTTTCCTGCCATCACCATTCATATCCTGGTATATGAATTTGCGAATCGTCTCTGACGTGTTTTCCTGTAATTTGTTTCTAAGTGAATTCTGCGTTGCCGCTTTTACCTGAATCGGCGGCATAAGTAATGTTCCAAGTAATGCAATTACTAATATTCCACTGATAAATTTTCTTTTCTTTAACCTCTTCACTCCATGTTCCTCCTTATATCCATTCAATGAAATAATTATATATCCGATTCCACTTACCCACAAGCCTACAGTTGCATGAATCACAATTATCAGGACTGCTGCAATTTATTCAGATACTGATTAAAAAATTTCCGCAACTGTTTCGACAGCGACTGCTCAACAATTCCCTTCTCCCCCTCTGCCATATCCATCAGGAAATCATAATCTTCGATCAGACTGCTGCTGATGAATCCTAGAATTTCACTGTTGATCTTTATGTTATCATCCACCGGAAGCAGCATGACAAACACCACATTAATTCCTTTAAAATACGAATCATGAAATGCTTTCTTGTCTTTGGTCAGCCAGACAGAAAAGCCCGGACGGGTAACTCCTTTTGTCCTTGTATGTAACAGGGCAAAGCCAAATTCCGCAAAAATCTGGCTTCCCAGTTTTTCTCTTTCCTCGATAGCCTCCTCGATCATTACCTGACGGTCACTGTACGGTGACATTTTCTCCGCGATTGCCTCCACGAGAGCTTCAAAAGAAATATCATTGCTGACCTTGTACACCTCCACATAACGCAGAATCGTCTTAATCTGCATCACCATGAGATTCACCTGTTCCAATTCTACATGGAACATCGTCTCTTCCTCTTCTTTCTTTGGAAGCCGCTCATAATGATAAATTTTCTGCCGGATGCGGTCCACATCTTCCTCACTGAGCAGCGGATTGACCGACAGAATATCTGCCTCCTCCCCATTCATGGAAATACTGCTGACGAAGAAATCTGTTTTGCTGATAATATACGGACTCAGATCGTTTTGTCCGTAGGTTTCCATATGGATGCGGTCCCGGAAAATCTTGTCCAGCTTGGAGAGCATCAGCCGGGAAATACCGATTCCGCTGGCACAGATGATACCTACATTGACAATTCTTACATTCTCGTGTTTTCCCTCCAGGCGTACCTGCGCCGCCCCGAAATGGATCGTCAGAAAACCGATTTCTTCCTCAGGCACCGGTTTTTGTACCCACTCGGACAAAACGGCTGCCGCACGCTTACTTTTTTCATAAATCTCCGGATAAGATTTCTTGATATCTTCCAGCACCGGATTTGCGATCTTCATGTCATATACGAGCCGGATAAATGTCGGCTGCAAATGCGCCAGAAGCCCCTGGATAAACTCACTGTCCTGCTTGAACGCATAGGCATACTGCTCATCATATGCATTGATCATGCGATTGATCAGCGTGAGGAGTTCCTGCTTTTCCATCTCCACCGTCTTCTGTCCGTTCCACTCGATATTCTGATGTTTGGCACCTTTCAGATGCAGGCAGATATATGCCGTCTCAATCGCCGGAATCTCCACAGAAAATTCTTCCGAAAGCTTCTGTGAAATCTGTTTTGCCAACGCATAATCTTCATCGCTTTCCATCTGTTTCTGCCACTCTTCCGGCTGATCCATGATTTCACCTTTGAGAATACGGCTGATTGCGATTGAAATATGCAGCACCAGCCCGGTATAGGAGCTTTCCGTCAAAGTAAGTACGCGCTTATCCTCCATACCGGAAATGCATTTTACCACCCGCTTTAAAATATCATCATTGAGCACCTGCCCGAGATTGCTTTTGTACAACACCTCATCCACCGTGACGTTGTTCACTTCATAGGCCTCTTTCAACATCTTCGTGTCCAGATTTTCCTCGATAAATGTCCGAATTGCCTTGCGGTAATCTTTCTCCGAACCACTGATTTCGATACCACTGCCAGGTTTACGCACAATGGTCAGATGCTGTGTATTCAGCCAGCCTTCCACCGCCTCGAGATCGCTGCTGATCGTAGCCTCGCTCACCTGAAACTGACTTGCATAATAAAACAGTTTCTTTAATCCTTTATCTTTTAATATTTCTAAAACCAGGCGTTTTCTGCGCTCCTCACGGTTGCTGACATCATAACTGTCACTGCCTTTTAACTCTTCCAGCAGGCGCTTCTTTTCTTCCGGTGTTCCTTCGACCCAGATGCCTTTTCCGGTCTTTGATTCAAGCGTGACTTCATATCCCAGAAAATAGCTGATTCCTTCCATCTCCCGCTGCACGGTACGTTTGCTGACGCCAACTTTCTCCGCCAGCTCCTTCACCGCCATCACCCGATCCTGTTCGAGCATGACCGTCAATATTCGTTTCAAGCGTGGTGTGACATTCACTGTGTGATATCCCCCTTCCGTAGTTTCTCGATCAATGCCAGATGTTCCGTCTGATTCAACAGACTTTCCATCGTAACAATATTTGAAAGATTACTTTCTTTCTGCAGGATTTCCAAGAACTCTCTCTGGCAGACGCCGATCGTCAGGTCCTCCGGTATCTGATCCACCGCATATGCCTCTGCCGTAATGCCATTCATTCCCTCTTCTTTTAATTTTCTGCGAAAAAGCGCCGCTCCCATAGCACTTGATCCGACACCTGCGTCACAGATAAATCCGATTTTTATTTCCTGCATCTGTCCCTTCTCCAGCATCTGTTTCTTCTCCTGTACCTCTTCTTTTTTCTCTTCCTGTGCAGATATCGCTGCTTCTGTGCACCACTTTCCCTGTCTCTTCAAAATAAAAAAAGCGATTGCACAAGACACCGCCGTTGAAATTGCAACAGCAAACAGCGTCGCCAGCACATGGTGTCCACTCATGAAAAGTACGGTAAGGATGCTGCCCGGCGATACCAGACCGGCCGATGCCACATGAAATACCGACATGCACAGTATCCCTGCCATGCCGCCCGGAATGAGTGCCAGAAGAAGCCACAAATTCGCCAGCACTTCCGGAAAATAAATTTCATGAATACCTCCGATACATTCCACAAACATATATGCCGCATATTCTTTGCGCTTTTTCCGGTTCGATAACCAGAGTGCAAGCAGCACACCAAGGCCCGGTCCCGGATTGGTTTCCAGAAGAAACAGCATCGAGCTTCCGTTCTGTTCTGCCTGCTGCATTGCCAGTGGCAACAGGATTCCGTGATGAATACTGTTGTTTAAGAAAAATACCTTTGCCGGCTCAATCAATACACTCGTAAGACAGATCAGCTTGTGCGCAATCAGCCAGTCCACACCCATCATGATCACATGTGTGACCGCAGAAAGCACCGGCGTCAGCACATAATACGCTGCAATGGAAAATGCTGCACCAACGATAGCTGCCACGAGATTTCTCGTCAGCATCTCCATCCCCTGCACCGCTTTTCGCGTCAGCGGTTCCAATACGTTTTTCCAAAGCAGACCGCAAATCGGTCCGAGGATCATCGCTCCGAGTATCGCACAGTTTTTGTCGGCGATCATTATCCCTGCCGCTGCCATCACTGCGATCGCACCTCCGGCATGATTGATTCCCGTCTTTGGCACATCCGGCCTTTTTTCATAGATCTGTCCCATATGATTGCCGGCCGCATAAGCGATCAATGCCGGAATCACATAAGAATATACAAACTGCGAAATGGCATATATATTCTCATTTGGTACCCATCCGTAATCCCCAAAGATTACGGACAGGATTCCAACAAAAATAAATATGCCAATCATATTAATCATGATATTACTATAAAACTTCCCAAACTTATGAATTGCATTTCTCATAGTATACCCCTGCACAGTATCTGCACTTTTGTTCTATAATCATTCATATTATAACACAGGAAGTCTTTTGTTTTCAAAATTTTCCGCCTATTGTCTGATCGTTTTTAACTCTTCAATGAGTGTGTCATACTCCGGTGCGGCAAGGAAATTGGTAATCAGGATCAGCCTTGCATTTGGATTGCTGTGTGCTGCGCGTTCCCCAAGTTCTTCATGTGTGACCACGATATTTACATCTGCCGGAATGGAAGACACCGGTGTATGGGATACCTCGATATCCGCAAGTCCTGCCTGTGTGATTTTTTTCTTTAATACGGTTGCGCCCATAGCACTTGACCCCATACCTGCATCACAGGCGAATGCGATCTTTAATGTTCCTGTCTTTGCGATTTCACCCTGTGCGGATGCATGCTCAGACTTAATACCCTTTGACTGATTTTTCATATCATCTTTCTTTGCAGTTGCCTCTTCCAAAGAGGTATCTTTGCCTGCAAAACGCAAAATCAGAAGTGAAATGGCAAAGGATACTGCTGCTGAAATAAGTACACCAAGAATCAATCCCACATAACAATGTCTCTCACACATCATCAGAATAGAGATGATACTTCCCGGAGATGCGGTACCGGTTAATCCTACATTAAACATTGTAAATGTAAAGATTCCACTTGCACCACCTGCGATGACTGCCAGTAAAAGCAGCGGATTCATCAGAATATACGGAAAATAAATTTCGTGAATTCCACCGAGGAAATGGATGATCACTGCGCCCGGTGCAGAACTCTTTGCACTGCCTTTTCCTGCAATACAATATGCCAAAAGCACGCCAAGTCCCGGTCCCGGATTTGCTTCAAGAAGCAAAAATACAGACTTTCCGACTTCCTTTACCTGCTGGATTCCCATCGGCGATAAGATGCCGTGGTTGATCGCATTGTTTAAGAATAATACTTTGGCCGGTTCAATAAAAATACTTGCCAGAGGAAGCAGACCATGATCTACGAAAAATCCTACTCCCGCTTCCATCGCAGAATTTAAAACCGTAACTGCCGGAGCAATCAGATACATTGCTGCGCATGCAAGAATCGCACCGATAATTCCAAGGGAGAAGTTGTTGACTAACATCTCAAAGCCTGCTTTGATCTTTCCTTCTACCAGCTTGTCGAATTTCTTTAAAATCCATGCGGACAGTGGTCCCATGATCATTGCACCGATAAACATCGGGATGTCCGATCCGACAATCACTCCAAATGTTCCTATTGCACCGATGACACCGCCTCTGTGGTCTCCCACAACTTTACCACCTGTGTAACCGATCAAAAGAGGAAGCAGATATTTTGACATCGGGTCCACCAGCTGTGCCAGCGTCTCGTTTGGACACCATCCTGTGCTGATAAACAATGCCGTAATCAGTCCCCATGCAATAAATGCTCCAATGTTCGGCATCACCATTCCGCTTAAGGCTCTGCCAAAAAGTTGTACCTTTTCTTTCATTGATTTCACACCTCAACTTTCTTAATGATAAAAATGAATCGTTACAATCCGAGGTATGATTGGCCAATCAATCTCTTTGTTAGCTTTATTATAGCCAGAGAATACGCGCTTTTTCAACAAATACAAAAATGGTTTTGACGCCATTCATTAGTGACAGTCTTTATCTGGTCTTATAATTTTGTTCTATTTTGGCAATGGTAATATATCCAAATCTATACTATAATCATCCCTATCAAATTGATAGGAATACAAAACAACCTATTAGGGAAAGAAAAGGAGATCAAAATGGAAAACAGATATGAGTTAAATAAAGAACTGGCACAGATGTTAAAAGGCGGCGTTATCATGGATGTTACCACACCGGAGCAGGCAAAGATTGCTGAGGAAGCAGGCGCATGTGCTGTCATGGCACTTGAGCGTATTCCGGCAGATATCCGTGCAGCCGGCGGTGTATCCAGAATGAGCGATCCAAAAATGATCCAGGGAATTCAGAATGCTGTATCTATCCCGGTTATGGCAAAATGCCGTATCGGACATTTCGTAGAGGCACAGGTTCTTGAAGCAATTGAAATCGACTACATCGACGAAAGTGAAGTACTCTCTCCAGCCGATGATGTTTACCATATCAACAAGAAAAATTTTAAAGTTCCATTTGTATGTGGTGCCAAAGATTTAGGAGAAGCATTAAGACGAATCAACGAAGGTGCTTCCATGATCCGTACCAAAGGTGAGCCTGGTACCGGTGATATTGTACAGGCCGTACGCCATATGCGCAAGATGAACAGCGCAATCGCACAGATCAAAGGTATGCGTGAGGACGAGCTTTTTGAAATTGCAAAGCAGCTGCAGGTTCCATTTGATCTCGTTGCTTATGTACATGAGAACGGAAAACTTCCAGTTGTAAACTTCGCAGCCGGTGGTGTTGCTACTCCTGCTGATGCAGCTCTTATGATGCAGCTCGGTGCAGAAGGTGTGTTCGTAGGATCCGGAATCTTCAAGTCTGGAAATCCTGCAAAACGTGCCGCTGCAATCGTAAAAGCAGTTACCAACTACACAGATGCCAAGATGATTGCAGAACTTTCTGCAGATTTAGGAGAGGCCATGGTAGGAATCAACGAGCAGGAAATTGAACTTCTCATGGCAGAAAGGGGCAAATAATGACCATTGCTGTATTAGCTGTTCAGGGCGCATTCATTGAACATGAGATGGCATTGCAGAAACTCGGTGCAGACTGTATCGAGCTTCGCAAGGCCGAAGACTTAAATCAACCTTATGACGGAATTGTTCTTCCGGGCGGCGAAAGCACCGTTCAGGGAAAACTGCTCCGTGAGCTCGGAATGTTTGATACGATTCAGTCACAGATCAAAAATGGTATGCCGGTTCTTGCAACCTGTGCCGGAATGATTCTTCTTGCCGATAAGATTGACGGCGATGATCGTACACATCTGGCTACACTTCCAATGACCGTAAAGCGTAACGCTTATGGACGTCAGCTTGGAAGCTTCCATACTACGGCTGAATTAAAAGGAATCGGCAATATTCCGATGACTTTCATCCGCGCACCTTATGTCGTATCCGCAGCCGATGACGTAGAGATTCTGGCAACTGTGGAAGATCGTATCGTTGCTGTACGTTACAACAACCAGCTTGCACTGGCATTCCATCCGGAACTGGATGAATCCAATCTGCTTCACAAAGAATTCCTTCGCATTGTCGCAGATGCCAAATAGACAAAAGGGAGCCACACTTCATCGAAGTGCGACTCCCTTTCTTATAACTCAATTTCACTTTTTGTGAAAAAGAGAAAATCCCTTCTTCTCGTATGGTTCTGATTTCACGGAAAGAACCTGATATCCGGTAGCATTCACTGCTTCTTTAACCTTTTCTTCATCCAAAGGATTCTCCGAAATGATCTCCGTTCTTCCTTTGCTGTGTGAAGAACTTACTTTCTTTACATCAAGTGCCTTTCTTATGGCCTCATTGACATGGCTTTCGCACATGCCACACATCATACCGTCAACTTCCAATGTTGTCTTTGTCATCTTATTCTCCTTACTGCTCCTGCTGCTGTGCATCCAGAAGCTTTTCAAATTCTGCCTGTGGCAGAGGTTTTGCAAAATAATATCCCTGGAAGTAATCACATCCGTGAGTCCGGAGGAAATCCGCATGTTCTTTTGTCTCCACACCCTCAGCAATTACTTTCATATCCAGACGCTTTGCCAGATCAATAATGGAAATAATGATGTTGTTTGCTTTACTGCTGCTGTCAATCTTACGGACAAAGCCCATATCCAGCTTTAAAATATCAAAATCATAGTCTCTGATCGTACTGAATGATGACAATCCGCTTCCAAAATCATCTACAAGAATCTTCACACCATCTTCACGAAGTCCAGACAGGAATTTCTGACCATTCAGACCAATCTCGGCATATGCCGACTCTGTCAGCTCATATCGAAATACCGTGCGTGGCAACTGCGAATCTTCAATCTCCTGACTGATATTTCCAATCATATGCGAATCCATCAAATCCATACGCGACAGATTGACAGAAACCGGAACCACAAGTTTTCCTGCTTTATCGCGTTTTTCAATAAAGTCATGCACACTCCGGTTTACAAACATATCCAGCTTGGAAATATGTCCACTATCTTCTAATGGTGGAATAAACATCCCTGGCAATATCATACCATGCTGCGGACTGTTCCAGCGAATCAAAGCCTCCGCTGATGCAATCTTTCCGGTCTTCGCATCGTAGATTGGCTGATAGTAGACTTTAAATTCATTTTTCTGCAAAGCACTGTCTAAATTAACAAGTGATACACTCTTACCGGAATAATCCTTACGCATGCTCTCATTAAATACTGCGTAAGGCTGTACATATTCATTTGTAATATACGCCTTGGCAAGTTTTGCCATATCACACATTTCCGAAATGCTTGAAGTATCCTGATCCGACACATAGTAGATACCGCACCGGCCATATATGTCCGTTTTTATATTACCACGTACCAGTGTTGTATGTAAAATATCCGGAATCTTCGATAAGTCAAGATTCTCTACATCCACCAATGCAGCAAAATGATCCGCTTCCGTTCTCGCCAAAACCACCGGCTTCAGCGAACAATTCTGCATATTGATAACCGCCTCTCTGATCACACGGTCTCCTGTCTCATATCCGAACAGATCATTGATTGCTTTGAAACGGCGAATGTTGAAGAACAGTACTGCATAATTGCGATCTTTATTCTCCGCAAGGACTTTTGAGGCAAGACGATAAAAACCTTTTCGATTCGGCGCTCCGGTAAGAGGATCTGTCTCCATCTCTTTTGTCATGTCTTCATTCACAAAGAGAATAATCCTCTCCTCCTTGTTCATCCAGAAATATACATAACGCTCCACTTCCTGCTTATAATTATGTACCGTAAAGAAATACTGATTCGTACCTTCCAGCTTATCAATGATATTCTGCATCGACGCATAGCGCTCGAACATATCCTGATCTTCGGTATAGACTCTTGCTTCTTTCATTTTCTTTACTGCTACCGAATAGTCCTGTTCCTTTTCTGCCTCAAGCCCTATATTTTCCCATGAATTCGAGCGCAAAAACAATATATTGCGATCTACATCAATGATGCCAATGGCCTTATAATCATCGTAAAATAATACACGATCAATTATTCGGTCTACATATTTCATAGTAATATCTCTGCCCAGTACATAACATTCTACATGTGCCGTGACAGGATTTTGGAACATATCTACCGATAAGTTATAACGACAGATCTGTTCACCCTTATATAAAAAATACTCAAACTCTACCTGGGTCTGACCTTCCGAAAAGCACTTAAGAAGATGTTCTCTCTCAAAGTTTTTCATAAATTTTTCCTGGTCATCCAGAAACGGAAAATGCGGGAAAATGCACTCTTCAAGCCACTTACGCACACCGCCCTTCTCATTTATAGACAGCTTATACTGCGAACATCTTCCACTGATAATCTTGCTTTCTGTCATGTCAATGTACAACGCATATACCGCATTTTCATTGCTGGACATTAAAAAGTTCATCCGATCACGATACAACTTCTCTGCACTCTTCTGCCGTTCCACGGCACTCGTCATGTCATGTAACAAAAGCGCCCTGGCATGGTATTCTTCCCATGTAACAGAGAACATTTCCGGCATGAAACTTCTTCCTGATTTCTCATCAAAATAAGAATTTTCTTCCGCACCTGCATTCTGCATCAGCTGCTCAAACTCTATCCAGTCCTTACATCCAAACACTTCGTATATTTTCTTTTTTAAAATTTCATGTACAGGAAGATCAAGGAAAGATGCAAATGCATCACTTGCGAAATAAATATCATAATTCTTTTCAGAAAAAATAACAGATAAATCTCCTGATTGATCCAGAAACTGTCGGTATGCCAGTGTCTCGCTCGAAATATCAGTCAAAGTAGAAAACATTACCGGTGCTCCATCCACCTCTCCCACTTTCTTTGTGTGCGCACGAAACCAGACATCCCCCTTCTTTGGATGCTGCATACGATATGTCCGGTTTTCTTCTACCGGAGAAAGCTTCCAGTCACCAATCCCCTGATTGATAACAATTTCCTCCCCCACTTCCGGCTGAAGTGGTATGTCCACAGACACTGCGGCCGCATACACTTCCGGTGTGACACCCACAAAATCCGGCATGCCTTTTGAATAATAAAGGATACGTCCAGAATGATTCTGATTGAGCTTGTATATAATCAGATCTCCCGGCATGACTGTCGCCAGCCTGCATATTTCATCTACTGAAAATGGCATGTTGTCCCTCCTTGGTTATTTATCCCGTAAATACTCTCATGTCATAAAATCCGTCAAAATAAGATAGGTTTATACATAGTTTTATCATAACCTAAAATGCGAAAAAATACAACAAATTATGCATTACGAAATTTTACTAATTTTTTATTTTTTAGGTAAAATTTAAACAAATTATACTAAAGGAGTAGCATGCAGGTCATAAGTCTATCCCTAAAGGGTCCCTCCTTTAAGGAGCAGATGCCATTTTTAGTGCAGTTTTTGCATCCGTTCCACCTGCTTCACTTCCAAATAAACCAAGCGAGTCGATACCGAAAATACCACTGACAGAGCCTGTCACATCTTTAACATCATCAAGTTCTTTTCCACTGACAGAACGGCTGACATCATTCTGATGTCCAAACTGTTGTGTCATCTGTTTTTTATTCCAATTATAACATTGGTTCTAACCAACATTAATAAAAAGACATGCAACATCCGTATAACCAATGCTGCATGTCTTTTCTCTTTTACACGCTATAATCAAACCGGCTTCCTTCGGTCTCCTGTTTTGTTTCCTTTACGCTATCCCAGTCAATCTCTTTGATTTTCTTTTCAAGCTCTTCCAGTGAATTTGCCTGCACATAGGTTTTCTTCCGGGCTTTTGCTGCCTGCTCTTTCTTCTCCTCTGCGCGCTTTTCTTTTGCATTTTCAATGCGTTCTTTCTGCTTATCAGAAAGTTTTTCAAGTTCAACAAAATAGGAAGTCGTTCCATCAGCATTGACTTTAATTCCAATCTGTGAAATTCCTACACCATTCTCTTTTCCATAATCACTTTCTGCGCCGAACTTCTCATTGATCTCCTTTGACTTTTTCACTGCATCATCGATGGTGTTGATGTTTTTGTTGTAGTAATCCTCATCCGCTGCCATCTTTTCGAGTTCATCGCTGGAAACCATAACCGAGTACTCTTTGGTTCCGCGGGACATGATTTCTTTTGCCTCATCTTCACTGTCAGGATCCGCAACGAAGAAATCCATGTTGCCATATTTGCTTTTTAACTTTTCAAGTACTGCCTGTGCAACCTTTGACAGTGTCTTCTGTCCGGCAGCCTCTGTCTGACTGCTCTGTGCTACTTTGCTGCTTCCCTGCTGCTTTGTCTGCTTGTTGCTCTGCTGCGTAGCATTCATCGTATACTGCATTGCTGCATAGCTTGTGTTAATCGTGCTCATTTCCATCCTCCTTGATCTTACCATGGGCCTGTTTCTTTTCCTATTCCAAGTGCTTCTGAATAGTTACTTTTAAATACTATATCGACCAATGAACAGAAATTCTTTAGTCCAAATCCCTTGGTAAGTGCAGGAAAATTGGAAAACTCAGGTTCCAACGCAAGCTCTTCTTAATCACTCTCCCGCAGCCGCTCTACAATGGTGCGTTTCCCGACAAAATGATAAACGATCCGTGGCACGGCTGCTCCGATTATGACAAAAAATACTGCTGCAATCAGAATTGGTGTAATGGTATAGTGAAACCGGAAAAACCAAAACACCTGCCCCGCCACATTTCCTGTCATCGGCTCTAAAACAGCTACGAGCAGGATTGAGATCACCACTGCTGCAATTGTATACAACAGGCCTTCGATCATCAGCATCCGCTGTAACTGCCGCCGTGTCATTCCGATGGATTGCAATACCGCAAACTCTCTTCGCCTTGCGATAATTCCGGTAAGAATCGCATTCAGGAAATTTAAGATTCCTACCACAGCGATCACTGCTGATAGCACACCGCCAAGGATCAGAAACATATTTCGGAAAGAATCAAATTTCTGTTCATACGAAAACTTGGATTCATAATTGTAAACCGGGTTCTCATTCTCTGTGTAATGTTTCAGAAACTGCTCCATATTTCGTGCATACATATTGTTTTTCATATCAAAAATCAGGCTCATCACACAGTCCGTTCCAGAGTCTTTTATAAAGTTATCACTTCCCAGCACAAACTGCGGACTGACGTAATAGCGGTAATCTTCTGCACTCGGCACCATAATCTCGGCAACAACCGAATATGTTTTTTCTTTTGCTTTATCCGCTTTCATGACATACGCATCGTCATAACTGTCAATGGCATCTGCATCGATTTCTTTTCCACTTTTTTTATCATAATACTTCCAGCTGTCCACATAGCGAAGTGTAACTTTATCCCCGACTTTTGCCCAGTTGGTATGTGCCACCGCCTTATTATAGTCATCCTGCATATAAACCGCGGCTATCGCATCTTTCTGCGTGGTCAGTGCCTTTAAATCCCCTTTGATCAGAGTTGTCTTTTCGATTGGCAGTTCATCCATTCCATAAAGCAACACATCACCGTAATACTTTCCATCTTCGGCTTTTTCCTCGTTGCCCAGATACGCGTCCAGATCCTCTTTGGTCATTCCATAACCCATCGCTTCAAAATATCTTTTCATATCTTCTGCACTCATTTTTCCCTGAACAACATTCGTCTGTCCATATATTTTTCCACTTTCTTTGATACCGCTTTGTTCCAGCAATGTCTGTATGGCATCCTCTTCCACGGCCTGATCCCCAGATCTAAATCCTTTCTGCACAGTAAAGTAGTCCGCATTGGCAAATACAAAATCACTGCTGCAGAACTTCTGTAAATACAGATCCATATCAAAGCCATTTGCAAATGTACATACAAGATTCAAAAGCACCACTCCAAGTGTCAACGATATAACCACAAGTCCGGTTTTCTTTTTGTTTCTTCCAAGATTTGCCCATGCCATGGAAAAAAGCGAAGTCCCCGATTTCTTTTTCTTTGCGGCATGCACCTTGCATCCACTGTGATTTTCTGTATATCCGGTTGCTTCCACCGGCGATACTATTGCTGCAATCTTTCCCGGTTTATTGCATGAAACAAGTACCGTAATCAGCGAAAAAAGCGCTGCTCCCGCAAGTACGGCCGGATGCAGACGGCTGACCACTGTACTGCAATTAAACTGCCTTATCACGATTGGAATCAATCCTTCTGAAATCCCGATGCCACATACAAGGCCGATGGGAATCCCGATGCATGACAAGCACAGTGCCTGCTGTCTTATCATCCGTTTCGTCTGCTTTCCTGTCATCCCGATCGTTTTTAACAAGCCATAAAAGCGGATATCATTTGTAACTGAAATCTGAAAGACATTGTATATGACAAGATATCCCGTAAACACGATCAACAGAAGTAACGCACCCACAGCAACCATGCTTGTGCTGTCCATATGATTATCCGACTGCGTGTTTGTATATCCCCAGTTCACACCAAATTTGATGTAATGATCCTTGGAAGCATCTTTCCACTGAAATCCCTGATTTTCGATGACCTGTCTCATATTTTCTTCAATATGAAACGAATTGCGAAAACATACGCCTAGTGTCCATGTTCCGGTCTCATCTCCCGCGACAAGTTTCATTCCCCGCAACATCTTTTTTGCGTAACTTTGCGGAACAACCATATGGCTTGCCGTGGAAACACCATTATAGTCCCACCATCCAGAAAGCACAAACTGTTCGGTAACCTCTTTTTTATTTACGGAATCCTGCCCAATTTCATAGGTGATTGTAACCGGCTCCCCCACTTTTGGTTTGATTCCCAGAAGTTTCAGTACACGCGTATCCATCATCACCTGATTGGTGCCCTCTTTTGGCACCTGTCCATGTGTCGGCGTGCAAAAGTAATGTTTCACTGCCTTCGCATCCATGTAACTGATTTCCACCTGAGTCTTTCGAAATGCACTCCCTGTTCCCATGCCAAGAAACAGCCGCGCATCCGATTCTTTGATCAGTGGATCTTTTTGCAGCTGTTCCATCTGCTCTTTCGTCAGGTTCTTAAAATCTCCATGATCATCCCCGCCGGAAATAAGAAAATTAGACTGTTGCAGCGAATCATTAATGGAAATTGTGATTGCAAACAATGCGGTAAACATCATGGTTGTAAGTACAATAGCAAGCACTGCGACCATATTTCTTGTCTTAAATGCCCGAAGGCTTCGCATTGCGATTTTGCGGACGCATGCCCGGTTTGCTACCTGCATCATTGTACATCACCCACTTTCCTGTAAGCGGTTGTTTCCAATGTTGTCTTCTGCGTCACAATACAACCATCTTCTATGCGGATAATTCTGTCTGCAAGCTGCGCAATCTCTTCATTATGTGTGATCATCACAATCGTCTGTGAGAATTTACTGCTCGTCGTCTTCAACAGCCCCATGACATCCTGCGAAGTCCGGCTGTCAAGATTTCCGGTCGGTTCATCTGCAAGAATGATTGCCGGCTTCGCCGCAAGCGCCCGGGCAATCGCCACCCTCTGCTGCTGTCCACCGGACAACTGGTTGGGCAATGCCTGTAGCTTTTCCTGCAGGCCGAGTGCCTCCACAATCTGATTCAGATACGTCTCATCGATAGTTCTTCCATCCAGCTGCAACGGCAGAACAATATTTTCATACACCGAAAGGACCGGTACCAGATTAAACGCCTGAAATACAAATCCGATCTTTCTCCGGCGAAAAATCGTCAGCTCCTCGTCTTTCAGGGAAAATATATCCTTACCATCCACGTATACCTTTCCGGATGTTGCACGGTCTAGTCCACCCAGCATATGCAGCAAGGTGGATTTTCCGGAACCTGAAGTTCCGACGATGGCAACAAATTCCCCGTTTTCCACGGACAGATTGACACCCGCAAGCGCATGTACCGCGGTATCTCCTGTGCCATATTGCTTTTTCAAATCTTTTGTCTCAAGAATCACCATTTGTTTTCTCCTTTTGAACATCAATTTTTCATTTCTGTATTGATTTTCTCACAGGATTCTTTCTACAATCTTTCTCTGCCGCAAAAAATTCTTACAGTTTTGACACAATTGCCTTTGGAAAATATAATCCGAACACAGAACCTTCCCCGACTTTGGAATACACTTTGATATAGCCGCCCTGCTGCTCCATAATTTCTCTGGCAAGATACAAACCGATTCCCACGCCCTCTTCCTGTGCTACGTCGTTGCCCCGGTAAAAGCGTTTAAATATCGCTCCACGTTCTTCCTCCGGGATTCCAATTCCCGTATCTGCGATTTCCACACAGGCAAACATTTCATAAGCACGGAGCGTGATTGTAATACTTCCTGCCTTCGTATATTTGATGGCATTGTCCATAATATTATTCAACGCTTCCAGTGACCATTTTTCATCAAATGCTGCCAGACAAGGCTCTGTTTCATCCCAGGAATCTACCACCAGACGAAGTCCCTTCTGCCGGACTTTGTCTCTGTAAATTTTTCCCACAGTGACGACCATGTCATCCAGCCTTCCAACCGTTGGATGCAGAACAATAATCCCCGTCTCCAGGCGCGACAATTTGACAAGTCCATCGATCAAAAACTGAAGTTTTTCCGTCTGCTGATGCAGCTTCTGCAAAGAGTCCTGATTCCCGGATGGAATCTCTTCTTCCAGCAATTCTGTGTACAGTAAAATATTCGAAAGCGGTGTCCTTGTCTGATGGGATATGTCCGCGATCAATTCCTTTATTTTTTCCCGCTCCGATGCAATATTTCTCACGGAAAGTTCCGATGCCTTTAAATACTGCGCCAGCTGGTTTTCAAGCGCCGATTGGCGGGATTCGTCAAACGACTGCTCGCAGAAAGTTCCATCTATTGCAGTCTCAAGCATGTGCGTAAGACCATCCATCATTTTCTTTTGCTGATAGAAAAAGTAACCATTGATGCCAATGGTTACTGCAATACATACAATACTGATAAAAATCATCCAACTCATACTTTTTCCCACACATATCCGATTCCGTATACCGTTCGAATCTGCTCCTTTGCATTCAATTTGTCCCGCAGGCGCTTCACTGCAACTGACAGTGCATTCTCGTCAACATACTCTGAGCCATCCGTCCAGATACGTTCCAAAAGCATTTCCCGTGGAACGGTTTGCCCTGCATTCTGCACCAGAATCGAAAGAAGCTTCTGTTCTGTTTTACTTAATTCCACGGCCTCTCCATCCACCTGATAGAGCATCTGCGTAAAATCAAACCGGTATCTGTCACTTGTCCAGATCTGTCCTGATCCTTCATTTGCATGGCTGCGTGCACCTGCGTAGCTTCGGAGCTGCGCATGAACTCTCGCCCGGAGCACCGCAAGACTGAACGGCTTGGTGATGTAATCGTTTGCTCCCTGTTCCAGTCCATTTACAATATCCATCTCCAGATCATTCGCCGTAAGCAATATCACCGGAACATCGGATGTTTTGCGCACATTTTCCAGAAAATCCACACCATTTCCATCCGGGAGATTGACATCAAGAAGTATCAGATCTACGGTTTCTTTTTGTAAATATTCTTTTGCTTTTCGCAGATTCTCACACAGATGCACCTGCCGGTCATCCATCGTCAACGCACGCTGCAATCCCTCCGCCAGCGTCCGGTCATCCTCTATGAGCAGCAGCTGGTACTTTTTACTCTGCATAATATATTTTGTCCTTTTCCACGAGCGTTCCCACACCATCCACTACATCTGCAATGCAGACCGAACAGTTCTTTGGTACACCGCCACGCCAGATATCTTCTTTATCCTCATAAAAATTAGCAAGCAGACAACGGCTCGCTGCACCGTGTGTCGAGATTAAAATATTTGCATCCCTGTACGCCTCATTTTTAATCAGCGACTGATAGAAATCAGCAGTTCTATTTAATACATCCTGAAAACTTTCTCCACCCGGAGCTTTTGGACAATGGTACGGATCATGATAGAACTTATCCACATAATCGGCCGGAAGAACTGTACTTTCCCGCACAGATTCCCCTTCCCATTTACCAAATGACATCTCAATGATGCGCTTGTCCGTGATCATTGGAATCTGTCTGCCTGCCAGAACCAGTTCTGCCGTCTGCTTTGCACGGATCAAAGGACTTGAAATCACAAGATCAAAATCGATATCCTGCATTCCCTCTCCCGTCTTTTCCGCAAGGCGAATTCCGTCGGCGTCGAGCATAATATCTTTTCTTCCTTGTAATCGTTTCGCTTTGTTCCACGAAGTTTCTCCGTGTCGTATAATATATAATCGCATGTTGTATTCCTCTCTTACTGTTTTTCTTTTCGATTATAACATTTTTTCCCGGCTTGTAAATAAGTGTGCGCTTGCCGTACACTTACACGCCTACCATAAAACAAAAGCAGGGCTGCCTCGCGGCACCCCCCACTTTTTCTATGTATTTATGCATTTACTTTATTAATAAAACGTTCAAATGCCTCTCTTCCTTCTGCTGTGCATTTATACACACCGGCATCCTGAAGAACTTCATTGAACACAAGTCCGATCTCCTCATGAAGAATATCCATTACATTTTCCTCTGTGATCTTATCATACTTTGGAAGGAAACCTTCTGCCCACTCTGCATGGGAAGCAAGTGTTTCGGTTGCACGAAGATCTTTTCCATTGACCAGTGCATCGGCAAGTTCTGCCATCTCATCTTTGAGACGCGCCGGAAGTACTGCCAGTCCCATTACCTCAATAAGACCAATGTTCTCTTTCTTGATGTGATGCAGTTTTGCATGCGGATGATATACGCCAAGCGGATGCTCCTCGGTTGTGATATTGTTACGCAATACCAGATCCAACTCGAAATCCTCTCCACGTCTGCGGGCGATTGGTGTGATCGTATTGTGTGGTTCTCCATCTGTCTCTGCAAATACAAATGCAGCTTCATCGTTGTAGCCTCTCCACGCAAGAAGAATCTTATCGGCAAGTTCAATCAGGCGCTCCTTGTCAGCTCCGGTGATACGGATAACGGACATTGGCCACTTTACGATACCTGCTTTAATATCTTCGAATCCGTCAAAATGTAATTCTTTTTCAATCGGTGCCTTTGCCATGGCAAATGTGTAATGACCGCCCTGGAAGTGATCATGACTTAAAATCGATCCTCCTACGATTGGCAGGTCCGCATTCGAACCAACAAAATAGTGTGGAAACTGTGTCACGAAATCCAAAAGTTTTCCAAACGTTGCACGCTCAATCTTCATTGGTGTATGACAGGAATTGAACACAATGCAGTGCTCGTTGTAATACACATATGGAGAATACTGGAAATACCACTCACTGTTGTTGATCGTCACCGGAATGATTCTGTGGTTCTGTCTTGCCGGATGATTTACACGACCCGCATAACCTTCATTTTCTTTGCAAAGCTGGCATTTTGGATATGCACTCTGCTTTGCATTCTTTGCTGCTGCAATTGCCTTTGGATCTTTCTCAGGCTTAGAAAGATTGATCGTAATATCGAGTGTTCCAAACTCTGTATCTGTTGTCCACTTCTGATCTTTTTTGATACGCTGTCTGCGGATATAATTGCTGTCGCAGCTTAATTTGTAGAAATAATCAGTAGCTGCCTGTGCCGATGTATTATTGTACAGATTCCAGAATGTTTTGCGCACTTCGCTTGGACGTGCCACAAGACATCCCATGATTCTGGTATCAAAGAGATCCTTGTAAACAATGCTGTTTTCTTTCATGATTCCCTGCTCGTATGCATAGTCCATCATGTCAGAAAGAATTCCCTCCAACGCATCCTCTGCCTCTTCCTGTGTCCAGTCCGGAAGATTTTCTACCTTTGCAAATGTTTCATCCTCAATGTCATCCACTGCAAAAAGCTCCAGCAGACGATTGATTGTATATACTTTATCCTCCGGATTTACCAGACCGGTTGTAAGACCGTATTTTACTAATTCTAAAATTCTCTCCTGAATCATGTTATACTCCTTCTTCCTTTATAAGCTGGCGCTTAACACATTATTCTACTAGTATAGCGTTTTCTAAATAACTGAACCATTTACGCAGAATATTTTTCAGAAAGTGCATGTCAAAAAACGTAGGCGTAGCGGGCTACGCTGAGGATTTTTGGCATGTGCTATCGGGAAAATAGGCAAGTAATATGGTTTAGTTAATTTAAAAACGCTATACTAGGTCCATCACCGATAGAAACTACATAGAACTCCGGTGTCTTTCCGACTTTTTCCTGATATGCTGCAGTAAGCTTCTCCTTGAATTCTTCCACTGCCTCATCCTTTACGATGCTGACGGTACATCCGCCAAATCCTCCTCCGGTAATACGGGAACCGATCACACCGGAAATCTTCCATGCCTCATCAACAAGTACATCCACTTCCGGGCAGGATGTCTCATAATCATCACGCAACGATACATGAGATGCATTCATCAGTTTGCCAAATGTTGCAAGGTCGTTGTCCTTGAGCGCCTTTACTGCCTTGATGGTACGCTGGTTCTCATAAACTGCGTGCTTTCCTCTCTTGCGGGCAACCTCATCTTTGATTGCATCTTTGTGTGCTTCGAATTCTTCTTCGGTGAGATCCCCAAGTGTCTTGATATCTACAACCGTCTGTAAATCTTTCAATGCCTGTGCGCTTTCATTTCTTCTGTCATTGTAAGCAGAAGTTACCAGGCTGTGCTTTACCATACTGTTGGTAACCACAATCTTTGCGCTATCCAAAATGACTGGTGCATACTCGAAAGAAAGTGTTGCAGTATCCAAAAAGATCGCATGATCTTTCTTCCCCATAGCAGATGCGAACTGATCCATAATTCCACAGTTACATCCATTGTAATTATTCTCGGAATACTGTCCGATCAAAGCGAGATCCTGATTTGTCACATCGAATCCGTAGAGATCCTTTAACATATATCCCGTTACTACTTCCAATGATGCGGAAGAAGAAAGTCCGGAACCATTTGGAATATTACCAAACAATGCAATATCAAGTCCCTGCTCTAATTTCATACCTCGACCTTCAAATGCCCACATAACGCCCATTGGATAGTTGATCCAGAGTCCGTCCGGATCCGGAATAAATGCATCAAGAGAACTCTCAACGACACCTAAGTCCTCAAAGTTCATGGAATAGAAACGAAGCTTTCTGTCATTTCTTTTTCTTGCAGCCATGTATGTACCGATGGTCAATGCACATGGAAATACATGACCACCATTGTAATCGGTGTGTTCTCCGATCAGATTCACACGTCCCGGTGCAAAATATACACGGATATCTCCGTCTTCTCCATAGATCTCTTTGAACTTTGCCAATACCTCATTTGCAATCATTTTTCTTCTCCTTTTCGAAACATTTTTTCTTTTTGTACAATATCTGTTTTCTGATAAAAAAAGCGTATCGCACAACCGTTCATTACCTTATAAATTCATTATACATGGTAAGAAAATGTTTGCAATACGCTTTTGTCATGTTGCAACATTCCAGAGAAAAAATGCAACAAAATTACATATTATTATTTCTGAAAATCCCGGATCACCTCAAGTACCGGCAATGCATTACCTTCGTAATCAAACAATGCCTGATTTGCCCACTCATTTCCACATGGTCCCGGATCATTCATGTATTTTAAGGATGCAGATGTTGCCCATCCGGAGCCCGGTACCGGAATCCATGCCGGCTCCCACCAGAAGAATCCTGCCCCTTTATTATCTGCGACATTTGCCACACGGTTTAAGAAATCTTTGGTAAAATCAGCCTGTCCCTGTACGGTCATCGGATACTCGACCTTTGCTGCGAGTTCCGGCTTTGTCGCATATCCTTTTCGCTCACTGTCTGTAAGCTTTTCGTAGTTCTTGTAATCTTCCATGGTATGTCCCATGGACACTTCTGCGACAATCAGTTCCTTTCCATAACGGACTGCAATATCATTCATATTGTCCTCAAGCATCTGCAGAGTTCCGTGCCAGAACGGATAATAAGACAGTCCGATATAATCGAAGTCCTCTCCTCTTTCCATATAATGGTCAAACCAGTCACGATACAATGCATTGTTTCCGCCATTGTCCAGATGAATCATAAGCGGAATATCCGCCTTTACCTCACGGCAGGCACGAATTCCCGCGCTGACAAATTTTGCAACATTATCGTAATTTGGCAGCTGTCCTTCCGGCCACAGAAGACCGTTGGAAAGCTCATTTCCAACCTGGATCATTGTTACATTCACGCCGGCATCCAGTACTTTTTGAAGGGAATCTTTTGTGAAATCATATACTGCTTTTTCCAGTTCTTCCACGCCGTAAGAAGCCCATGCCTTTGGCTTGATCTGTTTTCCCGGGTCTGCCCAGAAATCACTGTAGTGGAAGTTGAGCAGTACCCCCAGTCCGGCATCTGTCACTCGTTTTCCGATCGCAATCGTTTCTGCCAGATCGTTGTTTCCGGCACCGTAAGGCTCTCCGCTTTCTGACTTTGGATCATTCCATAAACGAAGACGAATGGTGTCCACATCATATTTTTTCATGATGTCGAGAATATCCATCTCCTGTCCATGGTCATAATATTTTGCTCCACAACGTTCCATCTCAAGAAGTGTGGATAAATCCATACCTTTTATAAATTTGCTCATATATACTCCTCTATCCATACATTACCTTTTGGTATCCGTTACATTCCCCGGAACCAGAATCTGAATTCTTTTCTTCCGGTCACATCCAGCAGATATTCCGGATGTACTTTTGCGCCCCAGCTGTCATCACCGGAGACTCCCATCTGTGCCTGCGCAATACGCACACCGCATTTGTTTCCATTCTCCTGTGGCACCAGATACTCTGCCATGTCAGCGACATTACTTTCATAATATCGTTGTCCACCGGTGCTCTCCAGAAATTCGGAAGCGGCACGCTTTTTAACATTTCCTCACCTGCATATACATAAGATACCATGCCCGGTGAGCCTTTTGCAAAGATTGCAGAGAAATTTTCTCCACGGACGCCAACATTGTTGATTCCATCCACAAATGTCAGCTTCTTTTTTTCTTCTTCCCATTCCACACCTCCTTGTACCATCTTGCTTCTGCTATACAGTCAAAAAGTCGTGCGATAGCATCTACCGCACGACTTCTTTTTAATCAAAATCAAACTTGTCGAATCTCTTATGCATTGCACCGTAACGGAAACGTGCCATCTCATTCTTTTTGAGGACATCCTCCTCTGTTCCTCTGTACTGGCAGCGGATACAGCTGTAAATCTTGGTGTCTTTGTTATAAAACATATCGATGTCGAGGTCTCTCATAAAACAGGATGGACATCTGTAATTTAATTTGCCTTTTCCAAGTTGAGCCATGTTGCAAATACCTCCTTATCTGAAATTGTTTTCTTATATCCAATCTTAAACATTGGTGAGAATGCATAACCTTCTTCAATATATCCCTCTGCTTCTGCAGATGCAGTCAGGGAAACTTTTGTCTCGATCGGTGGAATGACTGCACTGACAGCAGTTGCTCCCTGAAGGGACTCGCTTCTGCACTTATATGCGTAATCAATTTTCTTTTCTTCTGCACCTTCGCACTTAAGTACAACAGATGTCATGTCTTCCGGATACTCTGTAGTTCCGTAGCATGCAACCATATATTCATCAAGAGTTACCTCTGCATTCGGATCGCTCATTTCTAAAATGTTACGCTCGATCTTGATATTGGAAGATCCTTCCTCGAAGTACTCTTTTGTCTGCAACTTAACAGTAAGTCCGTTGAACTCGATGGTTACAGGATCAAGTGTAAGGATTCTTGTTCTTCCTTCCTGTGAGAAATGTGCATGAGTAGGACACAGACATAAGTCAACTTCCTCTCCCTTGTAAGATAACTTCGCACTTCTTACAGTTCCTTCACCAGCATAATGTGTAAAGTATCCTGCACGGTATTTTTCCTGAATCAGGAATGGATAAGATGCATCCTGTACGTGCTTTGTGCCAATACCAACCGGCCACTCAAGCTTTGCAGCGTATGGACGAAGATCTACAATTGCACCACCCTGATCCATATTTACACAAGCTCTCATAAATGGATCGCAGTACCAGAATAACTGCTTGTCAGATCCATAAAGAATATCTCTCCAAAGCGCACATTCCGGCTCTGTGTAACGCTTCTCTTTTGTTACACCCTTCTTCTCTCTGTAATAATCAGCGAACTCAGACATTGTCATATCGATGAGTTTGCCTTCTTTCTTTAACTTACCATAGTAAGCACATCCATCGGTATAAGATTTCAGAAGAAGTTCATATGGCTGCTCCCAACGGCCCATCTTATTCATCCAGCCTGGTCCAACGAACATCATGTTGTAAGAATATCCGTTGTTGTACTTTTCAAGAGAACGATACTGATCAATCAGGTTGTAAAGATATGGATACTCCCATGTCTTTGTATCATAGATCATTCCACGAAGTACGTTCTGTGGATGTGTTCCAAAGTTGGAGCCATTTCCGTCGTAACATGCGATCAGGTCACGGGAAAGATGAGGGATTGCTACGATGCCGCTATCCTCTGCCTCATTTGCTGCCGGTGCATGTGTGTTCTGCTTGGATGGAATCCATGGTGCCCATGGGCCTCCATCAAATAATGTATACCAGGAGTTGTTACAGGTATGATATGCCTTTGGTCCTTCCTCCCAGCAGGTAGCAACTGCACATTTTACAGTTGGATATGTTGCCTTGATATAGTTGATCAGATCCGCATCCATATAGTAAGAACTTGTGGATTCCGGATAAAAGCCGAAACGATCATGGAATTTTTCAAACACATCATTTACGATTGCTTTCTTATCTTCCATAGAGAACATCCAGATGCAGAAATCTTTTGTCTTATATTTATTACGGAACTCTTCACAAGGAAGTCCCAGTAAAGATAATCCAATCTCATCGCCAAACTCTTCGTGATCATGCTTTGCAATCTCAACCGCTTCATCATTGAACAAAGATGCGTAGGTCATCTGGATTGTTACTTTTAATCCATTCTCATGTGCAAGTCTCTGCTGTGTTTTGAAAATATCCAAAGACTCTGTAAGTAATGCCTTATCTCCGATATCTTCTTCTTTTCCCTGTCCGGTAACAGTTGCAGAATACTCCGGAACCATCTCCGGGCGATGGATGATGTTAACAATAAATTTGTCCATCCGTTCTTCCCTCCATAAGTTATGTATGATTTATAATTGCGTCTTGTTTTGCAATATTGCGCAATCGGTTGTTCTTTAATTGTAGTATAGCAGTACTTGTAATCGATGTCAATTTACAATTTCGATATTTTTCGATTACTTTTTTGCACATTTTTACCAAATTGAATGCAAATTCGCTTTTCACGTGCGCAATCGGTTGCAACTAGGTGTTTTCAGTCTTTTCTCCATTTTTGATAAAATAAACCATTTATTACTAGCGCAAATTCAAGCATTTTTCTTCATTTTGTGCTTTTTATTTTCTTCAAAGAGCCTGGAACAAGCATGGGGATTATAAAAAATTTTACATATGTCCATATCCGCAATTCAGGGAACTCTTTAACCAGAAGCCGGACATTACGGTTTCATTTCCTCTACAATAAAACAGGTGTAATGTATAAAAATTTCATTTTACACATTACACCTGTTTTGTAACTATTCATAACCTATTTTTATTTTGTAGATTCCTTCAATACGACTTCATAAGAAAGCAGCGTACGCTCCGGAACCTTTTCATTTTCGATTTGTGCCAGCAGGTTCTTGCATGCTTCCATTCCAAGTTCCTTCGTATTAAAGGAAAGCGATGTAATTGAAGGAACGTTATTTTCAAGAATCGAACTATTGTAAAAAGATGCAACTTTCACATCATTTGGTACTTTTACATGCTCCTGTCGAAGCTTGCGCAGTACCTGACTGCATATAGCATCATCCATGCACAGAATGCAGTCTGCCTTTTTTTCTAAAGCATCTTCCACTGCCCGGTCAATAAATGATTTTGTCTCCAGATTCATATAAATCAGGGATTCATCCATGCTCTGCTGCATCTGCTCATACGCTTTTGCATATCCTTTATAACGATTCTGTGTTACTACATAGGATTCGCTTCCACCTAACAGAGCAATTCTTTTCATCCCACGCATAAGTAATATGGAAGTCAGTTCCCTGCATGCACTCTCATGGTCATTATCCACCTGTTTTACTTTTTTGTACGTGGTAGAACCTGTCGTAACAAACGGAATTTTCTTTTGACTCAAAAGTTCAATCTGTGCATCATGCAAAAATGTACGCAGCAGTACAACGCCATCAACTTTTCCATTGCGTAAAATCCGTTCAAGACTGGACACATCATTTTCTTCACAGATGCACAAAAGAATATCATACTCATTCATGGCCGCAATCTCCTGTATTCCGGCGATTACTTCCTGAAAAAACGGCAAATCCACCAAAGCATAATTGCTTGGCATAACCACACATAGATTAAACGTCTTAGATTGAGCCAGCCCCCTTGCAATCACATTCGGCTTATAGTCATGTTCGTCAATATAGTTTAAAACCCTCTGCCGGGTTGCTTCACTGATTCTTCCCTTGCCAGATATTGCCCGGCTTACGGTTGTCTTTGATACCCCAAGTGTTTCTGCCACATCGGCAATCGTAATATTATTCCCCATCTTTCTTCTCCAGTTTTTCCAACTTTTTCTGTGCATCCACAAGTGCCTTATAATTTTTCACCTTGCTTTTTGCATTGCTGTTTAATTTATCATATGCTTTCTGTGCCTTATCAATTGCATCTTTTGAATCCAATGTCACTTTCCCGATGCTGGTGATCAGCTTATCAACAGCATCTGCTGCACTCTGATCTGCATTGGCATTTGCTTCAGTTCCTTCCAGTTCATATACAAGAACCGGATAATTCTTGGAAACATTTTCAAAAATCACTTTTGCCGCGCTTGGTGGAAGGTTGATACATCCATGCGATCCCGCTGTCTTGTATATACTTCCTCCAAAAGCACTTCTCCAGTAAGCATCATGCATACCTACATTTCCTGCAAACGGCATCCAGTAAGTAACCGGTGTCTCATAATTTTCCCCACGTAATGTTGCATTCTTTTCGGTATAGGTAATTCCATACGCGCCTGTCGGTGTTGCATTTCCTTTTGAAACATTTCCCGATACAAAGTCACTTTCAATCACAAGTTTCCCGTTCTTATATAAGAACAGATGCTGGGCGGTCAGATTGATTTCTACATAAGAATCCCCAAAGTCATTTTCGTCATGACTGTTGGCTGTCATAGAATAATTTAAATCACGGGTAACAGCCTTTCCCGCCTTAATATCATCTATAATCTGATTAACTTCCGTCTCATTATCGACTTTCCATCCATAATGGCTGATTGGAATTGTGACTGTCTTACCATAAGATGTCTTTAATTTTTTGGCAGTATAACAGGTATTGTATTTCTTTGCCAGAGAATTTACATAATTCTCTACCTTTTTCTTGCTGAGAACCGGTTTCAAATCCTTATTCAAACGCATCCAGTCACTGTATACCGATGCGTCCAGTACCTCACTGTGCTTTCCAATCTGATATGTAATGCTCGCCTTTGAATATTTGTTCATGCTATCAACGGCATGAGCCAGTTCTTTATTATCATCAAAAACCGTTGGATTTATATATACTCCTGCTTTATCGAGATTGAGTTTTTCCACCAGCCCATTAACAGCATTATCCACAGCTTCATACATTTTATCTGTATCAATTTTTGTTCCCATAACACATGGAACAATTGTATATCCATCCTTGGAGCTGTAAGAAGATGCCCCTGCATTCTTCGGAGCAGTCTGTTTGCTTTCGTCCATACAGTCTAAAGCATCCACAGCCTTTTTTACTTTTTCTTTGTCAAAAGCGACCAGTGTTTCACTTTTTAAAGTTTCTTTTTGAAAAAGCTTTACCGGCCATGCAAAACCGTTCTGCTTTTTAATTAGCTTTTCCGTATCATCATTCCACTGTGGTTCCAGATCAATATCAGCTCCTGCAATTTTTTCTGTCTTTCCATCTCTTGTCTTTAATTTAAGTACATAGGAATGAATCTCGTCATTTGCTACACTTTTTACTTTTTTTGCCGAATATCCACCAACGTTTCTTCCATTTAAAGTTGTCTGCGGATAAAAATGATGCATAAAATAAATGCTCGTTCCCACATATACAACAACCAGTACAGCAATCGCTCCAAGTACCACCCGTCTATTTTTTGCACTGTTTTTTCTTCTTTTGCTTCTTTCCGGCTTTTTCTGTGCCGCTTTTCTCTTCTCGTCCACGCTCAAAATTGCACCCTCTCTATCATTTTCTCACTCAATCCCTTATTATACAATAACTAAAATCCTTGTCAACATGCGGAAAATCTTAATTTTTCACAAAAAACCATTAGCAATCTTTTTTCCTATTGTAGCCCCGCAAAAGCAGTGCTATAATCAACAAATGTAGGAATCCTGCATATTCTATTTATATGATTAAAGGGTCAAAAGGTATCATCGATGCATGCTTGCATGCAATTCGATGTATACCTTAGTGACCCGCACTACACCGAGAAAGTAGCAATTTGCTGCGAGGACGCAGGAAATTAGCGAATTTCGAGGTGTAGTCAGATTACGGGAATGCGTAGCATGTAGTAATCTGATTAATCATAAATGAGGGGCAAAATACCTTTTGACCCTCATATCATTTATATGCAAGAACAACATTCTCAGACCAATCATAAAAGAGGTATCTGTATGTTTGCAAAATTGCGTAAGCGCCTCCAATACCAAATTCAATATTTATACGAAAATTATAAGCACTTGCTGCTTCTTTTATATTTTTGCATTTATCTGCCATGGTTCGGATATGTAGAAAAAACAGTGACGACACATTTTCATGTGATTCATGTACCTTTGGATGATTACATTCCATTCTACGAATATTTTGTAATTCCCTACCTGTTATGGTTCGGATATGTTGCATGGGGCATTGCCTATATGGCTTTACATAACAAATCGGATTACTATAAATTATGTACGTTTTTATTTACGGGAATGACCATTTTTCTAATTATTTCCACCGTATATCCAAACGGTCATTTTCTTCGTCCATATTATTTTACGCACCACAACATCTTCACCAAATTATGTGAATTTTTATATGCTACGGATACGGCAACAAACCTTTTTCCAAGTATCCATGTATATAACTCGCTGGGTATTCATTTTGCAGTTATGCAGAATGAACATTTGCGGAAGAATAAGAAGGTTCAGGCTGTTTCTTTTGTTTTGATGGTAAGCATTATTCTTGCCACCATGTTTATCAAACAGCATTCGGTATTTGATGTAGGTACTGCCTTTTTACTTGGATTTGTGATGTATCATTTGATTTACAAACGAAACTGGTCAAAGTCCTCCTCTTCCCAGCCTCAGAAAACGCGTAAGAAATTATTTATTCAATAAAAAAGTTGCACACTGTATTTTGAACAGTGTGCAACTTTTTTATTGTGATTTTCGTTCGATCAAATGACGATATAATGGATCGATCATCCGGAAGATTTCTTTTTGATTTTTCTGCTGTGCAAGAAATTCTTCGTTCAAATCATCCACCTGCATACGATTGCGCTCCTCTGATTTTACAATCTCTTCATCTGCATTTCGCAATGTAGACATCTTATTCTGAATCTCTATAAAATCATCCATCAGCGAATTGTGATTTAAAGCATCCGACTTGTTTACGGCATCCTGACAAAGATTCATAAGTTTGGCTGTCGCAATATTATTTTCCTTAAGCAACGTGATGAGATGATGTACTTGATTTTCCAGTTCACTCAATCGTTCATCCGACTGTTCTAACTGTAATCTTGTCTGTGCAATAACCTTATCATAATTTGCAGCATAAGTCCGGATATCTTCTGCTGTCTCCACAAACTGTCTTCCGTCCTCTCCGAGACGTCCAGCCTCGATAGCTGCCTGCAGGGACAGTACTCCCATCTGTTTTCCAAACTCTTCCATCTGATCAAGATTCTCGCGGCATGACTGGTTCTGTGCCTTATAAGTGGAAGGAAATTCGCTGATATACTTCGAAGGCGTTGTAAAATGTTTGTTCACATCTACCAGTCTGGTTGTCGCATCCAAAAGCCGGTGATATGCTTCATCTGACGCCTGCTGTTGCATTTCTTTTTTCTGCACACGCTCTCGATAATCATTGATAATCGCACCGAGACCATTTTCAATTTCCGCATTGCCGGATGCCAGTGTAATTGCATTGTTCATATTCTCACTAAGCTGTGCAACATCTGCCGCCACCTGACGATAAGACTCTGCCAATTCTGCCACACTGGCATCAAACATGTCTTTCTGGTCTTCCATTTCTGCAAAAAATCCATTATCTATATTGATTTTATTTTTTAACCGTTCAATTTCTTCCTGTCTGATCTTATTTCTGCCGAACATTTACTATCCTCCACCAATCAGGTTTTCATAGAAAACTTGACACTATCTGTTAAACTACTTCTATTTTACAATGCCACTATGCTTTTTTCAACGATAATATTGTATTTCAAACTGAAGAGTTTCACTGTCTTTGTATGTATTGATCTTGGGAGAATATACAATGGATATCTGCATGTTATTCTCTCTTCCATGAAACGCCTTTTCCACTTCCTGTGTACCATACTGCTCCACCAGATACGTCCGCATGGCTTCGATATCGCCAAAGTAAATTGCCGATAGCGGACGTCCCTGTTCGGAAACCAGTGTCATTCGAAGTACATTCTGATTTTTGCCAATGACCCACATGCGGCTGATTTTCAAATTTCGATCCGCAAAAACAGGCTTCGGATTGTCTTTGCCAAACGGTGCAAGAATTGAAAATTCTTCAACCAGAGCATTGGTCACATAATCCACCGGCATCGGCACATCAATATGAATGGTCTGCACGATCTCTTCTGCACGGAATGGACAGTTTTCATTCATCTGCTTGCGGAATAGCTCCACATTCTCTTCCGGAAGCGACAAGCCGGCCGCCATTGGATGTCCTCCAAACTTTGTCAGCAGATTACTGCATTTACACATCTGTTCATACATAGAATATTCTTCGGTTGAACGGCCACTTCCTTTTACGCCGTCCTCCGCTTTCGTCAAAATGAATGTCGGGCGATAATAGCATTCCCGAATGCGCCCGGCAATAATACCTGCAATGCTCTCATGCACATCCGGCAGATACAGGATAAGGACCGGATCTTTTTCATAGCCCCCCTCTTCCACAAGCTGTTTTGCCTCTTCCACTCCCTGTCTTGTCATCTCTTTTCGCTCTTCATTCAACACAACCAGTTCGTCCGCAATCTCTGCCGCTTCCTCCGGACTTTCCGAAATAAATAAGCGCAGTGCACGGCGGGCCGTATCAAGTCTTCCCGCCGCATTGATACATGGTCCGAGAACAAATCCGAAATGATAAGTGTCAATCTGTTCCGGCAAAAGTCCGCACTGACTGACCAACGCACGCATACCGATGTTTGTCGTATGGTGAATTCTTTTTAATCCTTCCTTGACCAGAATACGATTCAATCCGGTCAGGGACATGATATCTCCCACCGTTGCAAACGCGACAAACTCCAGCAGATCTTCAACTTCTCTTTGTTCGATATTATTTTTTTCATACAATGCAACAATAACCGCCCAGGCAACTCCTGCACCACACAAATCCTTGTATGGAAATGTACATGTCTTCTGATGTGGATTGACGATGGCATCTGCTTCACTGCGCATATAGATGCGCTCCCCATCCACGTCTTTGAATGGGATTTCATGATGATCGGTCACAAGAACCGTCATTCCTGCTTCCTTTGCATAAGCAATCTCTTCGATTGCAGCAATTCCATTATCACAGGTCAGAATGGTATCCACGCCACATTCTAATGCTTCTGTGATCAGATTCCGGTTCAATCCATATCCATCCGTAATACGGTTCGGTATCGCCACATCCACCTGTGCCCCGCATCTGGTCAGCGCACGATACAAAATATAGGAAGACATTACTCCATCAATATCATAATCACCGATAATCCGTATCTTTGCTTTTTCGTTTATCTTCTGATCCAGTAACTCCACCAGAAGATCCAGATCCTGCATCAAATGAACATCCGGAAGTTCCTGCAGCGTTCCTGCCAGAAAGCTATGTATCTCCTCATCCCCGATGACTTCCCTGTTTCGAATGATCCGCGCCGTCACCGGATCAATATGAAATTTATTTCCAATCCCTTTAAAATCGGCCCCTTTATTTATGACCATCCACTGTTCCATATTCTACCTGTTCCAATCGTAATCCCTGCGGTGGCGCGGTGTAGCCGGCCAGTTCCCGCTTTTTTGCCTCCAGAAGTGCTTTCATGCTCTCCGGACTTCTTTCCTTACGCCCCACTTCAATCAGCGTACCGGTAAGAATCCGTATCATATTCTGCAAAAATCCGTCTCCGGTATAAAGAATCGTAATCTCATCCTCTTTTTGCACAAAAGAAATATCCATAATTGTGCGCACCGTAGACTTTTTCATATGCTTATTTCCACAAAAAGCGACAAAATCATGTGTTCCAATCAACAACTGTGCTGCCTGTTCCATAAGCCCGACATCCAATGGCTCTCCATACTGATAAAGATACCTGCGGTCAAACACCGAGGGAATAGGACTTGTCCGTATCCGGTAACTGTATGTTTTGGACACCGCATGAAAACGGCTGTGAAAACGCTCGTCCACTTCTTCGATCTGTATCACAGCAATATCTTCGGGTAGAAAATTCCAGAATGTTTCCATGAGCTGTTCTTTTGAAAAATGCTCTTCGATATGAAAATTTGCCACCTGTCCATTGGCATGTACTCCGGCATCGGTTCTTCCGGAACCAATCACTTCTACCGGATGGCCGGCAAGTTTGGAAAGTACCATCTGAAGTTTTCCCTGAATGGTCGCATCCGTGGACTTTTGCACCTGCCAGCCTTTATATCTTGTTCCATCATATTGAACAATTATTTTGTAATTTTTCATTGTACTTCCTCTTAATGGGTAAATTTGCTGTTTTCTATTTAAGCACAAAGTATTTGGATTGTCTAGCTACGCGATCAACGAAGTTCGGCAATACGGGATACCGCAACATAGATATCCGAGATCCGATACCAGGTCGGATAATCGACCACGCCCGTCGCCGGAAGACCAAACACCGACTGAAATTTTGCCACAGCTTCCTTCGTACGGTTTCCATATATGCCATCTGCCGTGATGGAAGGGATTGCAGGATATGCCTGGGAAATTCTCTGCAACTGTTCCTGCAACTGCCGTACTTTCTCTCCACTCGACCCGATACTCAGATTATATCCCGGCCAGGATGCCGGAATCCCGGATATTCCCTGCGCAGTGTTGATATACATGTCATTGCCATAATAATTGCGCAGAATATCAATTGCAGAGTATCCCTGATCACCCAGATATTTGCTGCCCCACTGTGACATCCAGTTCGGGCAGGTAACACGCTGTCCGTCGCAATACTGTGTCAGTATCGGCTGACGCACATTTGGCCTGGACAGATAATTTTCAAACATCTCATCCACAACCCGCGAAATGCTCTGGAAATAATTTCTTCCATATATAAACTTGTGATCATAAGCTGTGGACGAAGTAATTGTAAAATTATAGCCTTTTCCCCTATACCACTCTGTGTATACACGATTTAACGTAAAAGACATAATTGCCAGCACATTTGCCCGTATGGCGGCATCCGGCCATGTTGCATAAATTTCACTCGATGCAACATTTTTAATATAATCCCGATAACGGATATAATAATCGGAAGCGGTCGTATCGCCCGGTGCACCATCATGTACCACGATGTATTCCGGAATTACCACACGACTCAGTACGATTTCTCCACTCTCATTCATTGGTTTGATTTCATCCTCCGGTATTTTCGGCGGATATTCCGCGTACAGTGTATGTGCAGCTATCACAACCATGTCGATCCGGTCGCCCGGTGCATCTTCCGCCTCCATCCTTACATTTTGAATCGCCGTTTCCCCAGGAAGGACGTTAATCGCCGAAACCGTAATATCCCGATATCCCGGGGCCTGCACGCGAATCGTATATTCGGCATACGGCTGCTCTTCCGAGGGTTCCATAGAATATTCAAGTGGAGGCGCATTAAGCGTAAGTTCTTCACTATTTCCGGAATCATCCGCACTCACCTCCTCAATCGTCTGTGACGGATTTCCCGTATAAGATATGGAAATTTTTGCTCCCTGCACCGGTGTTCCGTTCGATTCATTTGTCAAATGGATACGCAATGTTCCTGTATCCACATTTTCATTTACATTCTGATTCAGATCCATATAAGACCCTTTATGTTTTCTCATGCTATTGTATGCAGAGTTTCTACAATGGGTTACTTGAAAAAATAATCTCATTTTTGCTATAATATACATATATTAAATTGTTAAATAAAAGGAGGATTTTCATGCATACATTTCAACCATATCCAATCGACATGTTAAATATGAACCCATTTACCAAAATCGGAAAAGAATGGGCTTTGATTTCTGCCGGAGACAAAAACAAATGCAACACCATGACCGTCAGCTGGGGCGGTGTCGGCGTTCTCTGGGGCAAAAATGTTGTCTACATCTTTATCCGTGACAGCCGCTACACAAAAGAATTTATTGATAACGGAGAATTTTTCTCCATGTCTTTCTTTAATGAGAAGTACCGTGATGCATTGAGCTATTGCGGAAAAGAAAGTGGCCGCAATGTTGATGACAAGTTCAAAGGTGCCGGCCTGACACCGGCATTCCGCCACAATATTCCTTATCCGGATGAGGCAAATCTCGTTCTTCTGTGCCGAAAGATGGCTGCCGTTCCGATTACGGAAGACACCTTCGTCGATCCACAGATCATGCCAAAATGGTACAGCGACAATGATATGCACGTAATGTATGTCGGAGAGATCATCGAAGCGGTTGCACGATAATCTCGCACAAAAGATGAACAACGCAAAAGAGACGATTACACACTGCAACCGTCTCTTTTCTTATCTGCATAATTCTTATCTGCACTCTGTACTGATGGATTCAATTGCTACCGATCCGCCACGCACAACCGAGATATTTTTAAATTTCTTTTTCAATATGGCAATCAGATCATCATGTTTCTGTTCGGTTCTTCTGCACTCAAGCATAACACTGTGCACACCGATATCCACCACGTCCACACGCATCGCCTGTGCAATCTGAAATACCTCCGTCATCTGTGTCTCATTGATATCCATTATTTTAACAAACATCAATTCCTTCAGACGAAGCGGTACATCCGTCAGATCAATCACTTTAATAACTTCCACCATACGGTTCAACTGCTTTTTGATCTGCTCAAACGTAATATCATCGCTTGCAACACTAATCGTCATACGGGAAACACTCTCATCTTCCGTTGTTCCTACGGTCAGTGACTGTAAATTATAGGATTTTCCGGAAAAAAGTCCGGAAACTTTTGCCAGTACACCTACCTGGTTTTCTACATATAAAGCAATCCAGCGCTTTTTCATCTCAGACATATTTTCCCCTCCTCTATTTTAAGATCATTTCACTCATAGGATTCCCACTTTTTACCATCGGAAGTACCAATTGATCTGTTGCAATCATAAATTCAATGATCGTTGGTGCGTCTTTGTGCTTTTTTGCTTCCGCAAATGCTGCATCGATGTCTGCCTCATTCTCAACACGGATGCCATATGCCCCGTAACTTTCTGCAAGTTTTACAAAATCCGGTGTGTATTTCGGGCATGCCTCATTCGGTCCCTTACAGTCATTCGGACATCCCGGACGTTTTCTCAGGCAGGTGGCACTGTACCGCTTTCCATAAAACAGCTCCTGCATCTGGCGCACCATACCAAGATAATAATTGTTCAAAAGACAGATTGTAATGTTCGTTCCCTGCGTTACCGCAGTTGCCATCTCCTGAATGTTCATCTGAAAACCGCCATCTCCGGTCACCAGTACAACATCTTTGTCACGGTTTGCAATCTTGGCACCGATTGCAGCAGGGAAACCAAATCCCATCGTTCCAAGTCCGCCGGAAGTAATCAGCTGACTCTCCTCATCAAGTTCCAGATACTGTGTTGCCCACATCTGGTGCTGTCCGACATCGGTAACATAAATGCTGTGTGGAAATTCTTTATTAATGTGTTCCATGATCATCTGCGGGCTTAATCCACGATCCCGGCACATTGCCAATGGATTTTCCTCATCCCACTGTCTGATCTGCTCCAGCCACTTTTCGGTCTTCTTTGGCTCCGCCCACTCAATCAGTTTCTCAAGCGCTGTCTTTGCATCCGATACGACCGGTACATCGACTACTACGTTACGGGAAATCGAAGCTGTATCCACATCAATATGTACGATCTTTGCATGCGGTGCGAACTCATTCAGATCACCAGTAATGCGATCGTTAAAACGGGTTCCGATGGAAAAAAGCACATCACACTCTGTAACTGCAATATTCGCCGCATATTTTCCATGCATTCCACAGTTTCCGATATAAAGCGGATGTGTCGTCGGAATTGCGCCTTTTCCCATAATTGTTGTTACAACCGGTACATTTTCCTTTTCCACAAATTCCTGTAGCTGCTTGTTCGCACGCGCAATATTCACACCGCCACCTGCAAGAATCAGCGGTTTCTTAGCAGACTTTAAAAGCTTATACGCACGTTTCAACTGTCCCACATGTACACTGTTGATTGGCTTATAGCCACGGATATCCACATGATCCGGGTAAACCGACGAACCCGATGCAGTCTGAATATCTTTTGGAATATCAATCAGAACCGGTCCCGGCTTCCCTGTCTGTGCAATATAAAAAGCCATCTTGATGATTTTTCCAAGATCCTCACGATTTCGTACGGTAACACCATACTTTGTGATACTTCTCGTCATTCCGACAATATCTACTTCCTGAAATGCATCGTTTCCAATGAGTCCAAGCGGTACCTGCCCGGTAAAACATACAAGAGGAATGCTGTCATAATGTGCATCCGCAAGACCTGTCACAATATTGGTTGCTCCCGGTCCGCTCGTCACAAGACAGACCCCGACTTTTCCGGTCGACTTTGCATAACCTTCCGCCTCATGAATAAGTCCCTGCTCATGGCGCGGCAATACCAGATCAATGGAATCTGTCTTATATAATTCGTCAAACAAATCCGTAACGGTTCCACCAGGATACCCGAATATGGTATCTATACCCTCTTCCTGCAGAGCCTTTACGAATAATTTTCTACCTGTGATATCCATAATATGTATTTCCTCCTAAATCAGTCCAAATCTTCGAAGTACAAAAATCCAGAATGTCAATGTAAACGCTGCCAGAAGTGTTGTTGCCACAATCACACTTGCGGTCAGTGTTCCATCATTCTTCATATTTTTTGCCATAATATAGCAGCTTGGTGTCGTCGGAGATGCCAGCATAATCAGAATCGCTACCATTTTTTCGCCGCTAAAGCCCAATACTGCTGCCAACGGTAAAAATACCAGAGGCTGGAAAAATAGTTTAATCGATGCGGCCCAGAGCGTTGGTTTGATTTTGGCAAGGGCTTTGCGTCCTTCAAATCCGGCTCCTAACACAATCAGTGCCAGCGGAGTTGCAAGTTGCGCCACAGAGTTGATTGTCTTATCCACAATAACCGGAAAATGAACGCCAAGTAACGCTGCGATCAATCCCAGTACAATGGAAATAATAATCGGGTTCTTTGCAATATTGACACATGCTTCTTTGATTTTTCCTGTATTTTTTGCTTCTCCCTCATCATTTGCCTCAAACGTAAGCACAATAACAGAATAGATATTGTACAGCGGTACTGCACCGATGATCATAAGAGGTCCCATCGCAGAGGAACCATAAATATTACTGATAAAAGCCAGTCCCATGACCGCTGCACTGCTTCGGAAGGATGCCTGGACAAAAGCGCCCCGCATCGTTTTGTCTTTCAGAAAAACTTTCGTCATTCCCCAGATCACCCAGAAGCATGTAGTACTTACAAGAGCACAAAATAAAACAAATTTCAAATCAAATACTTCCCGGATATCGACCGCCGCAATGTCACGAAACAACATAAACGGCAGGGTCACGCGGAAATTAAATTTATTGGCCACGGTGACGAAATGCTCATCCAGCATTCCAATCTGGTGGAGTACCCATCCGATCACCATCACAAGAAAAATCGGAAAGGTTACATTGATACTAAATATAAAATCACTCATGTTATCTTCTTTCGTACTTATAGAAATAAAATTCTAAATCAAAATATGTCTGCTCATCGCTGTCAGCCGTAATCTCCCACTCCGGCTTTTCGTCCAGATTCGGAAAATATGCATCTGCATCATATGCATAATCAATCTTTGTGATGTGTGCCACATCGCATTCATCAAGAAGCTGCTCATATATTTTTTCTCCTCCGATGACATATACATCCTCGCTGTTATATTTCTTTAATTCCTCATGAAGTTCATCCAGAGAATGTACAACAATGGCATCATTCACTTTATAATTTGGATTGTGGGTAAGCACAATGTTCGTTCGGTTTTTGAGTGGAAGTCCGTTCGGAAAACTCTCCAGTGTTTTTCTTCCCATCACTACGACTTTTCCCGTCGTTGTCTCACGGAAAAACTTCTGGTCCATCGGGATACGCACCAGCAACTCGTTATTTTTGCCGATCGCCCAGTTCTTGTCAACTGCTGCAATAAGATTCATCTCGTCTGCCTCCTATATTGCAACCGGAATATTTTTAATCTGTGGACCGGTCACATAATCTGTAATCGTAATATCATCTGTCGTAAACTGATAAAAATCCTTGACATCCGGATTTAATGAAAACTTCGGTGCCGGATGCTGCTCTCTTTGAATCAGCTCCCGCACAAGGTCAACATGCCGGTCATAAATATGTGCATCTGCAATCACGTGTACCAGTTCGCCGACACGCATATCGCATACCTGCGCAAGCATATGCATCAATACCGCATACTGGCATACATTCCAGTTGTTCGCAGTAAGGACATCCTGTGAACGCTGATTCAACACGGCATTCAAGGTCAGTTTGTCATCGCCCTTTTTCTGTGTCACGTTAAAAGTCATGCTGTATGCACACGGATATAAATTCATCTCATGCAAATCTGCATGCACATAAATATTCGTCAGGATTCTTCTGCTGAATGGATTGTGCTTTAAATCATAGATAACACGATCCACCTGATCCATCATGCCTTCTTTGTACTGGTGCTTCACACCAAGCTGATAACCATAGGCTTTACCGATGGAACCATTTTCATCCGCCCATTCATCCCACACAGTACTTTTTAAATCATGAATATTGTTGGATTTGCGCTGCCATATCCACAACATCTCCTCGGTACAGGTCTTGATGGCCGTCTTACGCAAGGTAATCGCCGGAAATTCTTTTGATAAATCATACCTGTTTACCACTCCAAATTTCTTGATGGTATATGCACTTGATCCATCCTCCCAGTGCGGGCGAACCAGTTCTCCTTCTGTGCTGGTACCATTATCTAAGATATCATTACACATATCTACAAAGATTTTATCTGCCAAACTCATGAAAGTTCCTCTTCTTTCTTTTTTACATAATCTCTATTCTAGCGAATTTTCACAAAAAAGTCTATGATAATATTTGTTGTACAATCAGTCGGTACTCCGGCATCGACTGACATTTTTGTATCTGTTTTAAACATCTTGCCTTGTCCGGGAAAAACCGGATCAGATAAAACCAGATTTCTTTCATATGCCCTACTACATCCTTGTCCCCCGAAAAAATCTCCGTATAGCCATTCACAATTTCATCATGGAATGCTTTTATCTGTTTTTTATCCGCTCTGTCATGCCCCAAAATTTCTCCAACCAGACCAGGATTTGCAAGAAGTCCGCGTCCGATCATCATCCGGTCTGTCTGTGGAAAACGCTCTGTGAACGCCTGGTAATCTTCCACCGTGTTGATGTCCCCATTATAGCACAATGGCATAGGAAGTCTGTCCACGGCATACGCAAATGCCTCCATATTCGGAGTATTCTTATAGAAATCAGTCCGCACGCGCGGATGAATAATCAACTCTTCCAACGGATATTTTTCATAAACCTTGCAAATATCCTCCCATTCCGACGGAAACTCCACACCGATACGCGTCTTGATAGAAATTTTAAGCGGACACACCCGAAACGTCTCGTCAAGGAAACGATCCAGCGCCACCGGATCTCCGAGAATCCCTGCGCCCTTTTTCTTTGACACCACCGTTCCCGACGGACAGCCACAGTTTAAATTTACACTCTCAAACCCCATATCCTTCAGCTGCTTTCCCATCATTTCCATGTCTTTTGCATCATTTACCATCAACTGTGGCACAAGCTTGATTCCCGGATTGTTTTCCGGAATAAGATCCCGGATTATTTTTTTATTCATTCGCTTAGCTGCCGGAAAAAACGGTGTGAAATATTTATCAATATATGGAAAGTGATGTGCAAATGCATTGCGCACAATATATCCGGTTACACCCTCAAGAGGTGCTAAATAAAACTGCATACAATTCTCCTTTATTTATATAGTAAATAAACAGATGCACAGCAAAAAATGCCCAGACACAAGAAAGCACCCCTTCTCATGTCTGGGCCATCAGACATCTTCATCCATGTGACATCTTCAAATGCCGTGATCAATACGGTGCGCCCCGTTTCACACAAGGCTGCCCGCTGGCATATGCGTCTTCGAGAATCTTGTTGATACAAATTTCACAGATATCCCCATTACGATCCTGTACACGGATCACATGACAGGAAACCCATTGGTACCTGTCACCACGCCCCTTTTGATAAAGCTTGGCATATACCTCGCGCTTTCCCTGTCCAAACAGTCGTAATAGTCTCTCTCTGGAAAAATTCTCCAAAAACACACTCTGATAATTTGGATGAATAAACTCCACGCCAAAATCAATCAGATCGTCAAATCGTCCACTTATTGGCAGATTCCCAGCTAAAAATCCATCATCCTTGATCATGGTATACGTATTCTTTGTCAGATTGGCAGATACAATCATCGGATACGCCTGCGAAACCGCTTCGAATACGGATAAAATTTCTTCTACACTAATTCCATTTAGCGCTTCAAATTCTTCAAATGTTTTTCCACATTTCATCTTCGAGCACCTCCCAATTGATAGCCCTTTTGTTTCTTTCCTTCCCCTATATTCCTATTATAAAAGTCCCTGAAGTTTTTTACAATACACAAAATAGGTTATCCATAAGGATTTTGCTTTTTATTTGTCATTCTCCATACGCCAGTTGATGCATCGCTGTAAATATTCCACATAGTCCGGGTTCTTGCACATTCCTTTTCCCCGTGTATCCGAAATTTTTGCCACATCCATGCCATTGCATGCCGTCGTCTTCATAACAATATTCAGCGCCGGCACATCCGTATCATTACTGATATATGTTCCGATTCCAAAAGCAACCTTTACACGGTTATTAAAGTAACTGTACAACGCATTTGCTCTTTCGAAGTCTAAGGCATCACTGAAAAGAAGTGTCTTACTGGTCGGATCAATGCCAAGCTTTTCGTAATGTGTGATCATTTTCTCGCCCCACTCGAAAGGATCTCCACTGTCATGACGCACACCACTGAACAGTGTCGCATAGGTCAGCTGAAAATCCCGCAGGAAGCAGTCCGTTGTAATGGCATCTGTCAGCGCAATACCATTTAACACACCATACTCTTTTACCCATGCATCGAGTGCATACCAGTTCGAATATGCCGGATTATGTTTATGATTTCCCTGTCCCACACACATAATCCATTCATGTGCCATAGTGCCAACCGGTTTGAGGTGATATTTCTTTGCAAGATAGACATTCGATGTTCCAACGAAAACAGATTCTTTCAGTTTTGCTTCACTGAACTTTCTTACTGCCAATTCCTGTGTCTGTGCAGAAAGTCTTCTTCGCAGGCCAAATTCACTGAATGCTCCGATACAATATGTTCCGTTCAATGCCTCTAACTTCTCATCGAGACGTTTCTCAAAGCTTGCCTCCAGCTTCTTGTAATCGTAAGCCATCCGGAAGTACACTTCATTGACAATGGCAAGTGTCGGAATCTCATACATCGAAGTATTCAGCCAGGTACCGAATGTCTCAATGGACAGACCGCACGGTGCATCTTCTGTAATCTGAAAGTCCGCATAGCGTGGCTGCCACAAACGAAGGAAATCAGTATAAGAACCCTTGATCCATGTAATATTATGAAGATATTCCAGCTCTTCTTCTGTAAAACGAAGATCACAGTATGCCTTAATCTGTTCTCTGATTTCTTCTATCATCTCCGGTGTAAAATGCACATCCTGATTGCGGCATTTGAATGTCCATGTAGTCTTGTAGTCGGAAAACTGGTGATAAATCGCCTGACCCATGGAAAATTTGTACATATCCGTTTCTAATAAACTGGTGATAATCGGTTCTAATTTCATAATTTTATTCTCTCTTTCTCTATTTGAACATCCATTTACAATTGCCACATTCAGATCATGTCTACCTGACAGGTTTTCATTGCTTCGATTGCAGTACTGTGGGACTGCGGTGTCACGCAGGCGCATGCATTTTCAATTACACAGATACGCACCTCCGGCACATATGCTTTCGCAATCATCACATTGCTGATTACACAGATTCCGGTACATACACCACAAAAATGAATCTCAGTCTCTTCCCCTTTATATTTTTCACATAATGTTTTCAGCAGATAGCCAAGTTCGAGACTTCCAAAGGTCGGCTTACATACCATATGAAGGTTTTTGCAGGACTGACATGCAGCCTGGATTTCATCCACGATCTCCCAGCCTTCTGTTCCTTCGATACAATGCTCCACCGGAAGATATTTTCCTTCCTGTGTATGCAGATATGTCTGATCATGTGTATCTTTTGTCAGAACAATCTCATCAAAATTTCCTTCTGCTACTACCTTTACCACTTCCGGAATTGCCGCTGCACATTCGGCATTGCCAAGCACTCCAGTAGTAAAATCTTTTTGCATATCTACAATCACTAATATTTTTTTCATAACCTATTCCTCACAATACTGATATAAAGCAGCCTTCCGGTTTCCAGACAATGGTTTTCCACTTTTTCCAAGCGAAACCACTTTGTTTTTCACTTTGCTGCGAAAATTTGTTTTGTATAATTCTTCCCCAAGGATGACTTCGTATACTTTCTGCAGATCCGGCAGCGTAAATTCTCTCGGTACAAGATTAAAAGCGACATCCGTATAGGAGACCTTGTTACGAAGTCTCATAAGTCCTTCGAGAATAATCTGCGCATGATCAAATGCCAATGCTTCCTCGCTGATCTGCTCCGGGATATAATTTTTTATCTTTAACACACCATTCGGAAACTCTTTTTCGATCAAAGCATATTCTATGGAAATGTTCTGTTCTTTGTTCTGAAGCTTTATCTTATGGTTCTCATATGTGATCTGAAACCAAAGCGCATCCTTTGCATCATCTCCTGCTTTTGCCTCGACTGCCTTGTCATAAGGAAGAAGTGCAATGTATGCGATATCAATGACCCGCATACGTGGATCTCTGTCTGGCTGGCTCATCGTATAGAGCTGCTCAAGATACACATCCTGTAATCCAGTCTCCTCCTGTAATTCTCTGGCAGCCGCATGATATGCAGATTCATCGATATCCACAAATCCTCCCGGCAACGCCCAGGTATCTATATATGGGTGGTTCTTTCTTTGAATCAGAAGTATTTCCATTCCCTCTAGCCTCTGCATCATACGCAGTACCATCATATCCACAGTGACCGATGGACGTTTATAATTTCCCGGCTGATATTTTGCCAAAAACTCTTCTTCGGTAAGTCCGTCTGCATTTACTTTTTCCATTCTCTTCTCCTGTATTTTGTTAAGTAGCAATTTGCTACCTTGTTTTATATAATAGTAGTTTTTTGCTACTATGTCAAGAAGAATTTTCACTTTCTTACAAAAATACGCCGGCAATTTTCATTGCCGGCGCGACCGCTCTTCCTTATTTCAAAATCAAAGTTAACTATTGTACATTTTTTCCCGAAAGTACAAACTTCGTACTCACATGTATCGGATATATATTTTTGTAACGATAAATGCTCAATACAATGCCAACAAGGCCATAACAGAGTACGATATTGTTGCCGCCTGCGGACAGGAACGGAAGAAATGTCCATGCAGTTGGAACTATCCCCATATTGATCAGAATATTTGCTGCCAGATTCATCAGAAAAATCATGCCACAGCCACATCCCATGGCAAGTCCCAACTGATTCTTCTGCTGCAAGGATGCACTGAAAATAAATACTACAAGTACCGCCAGCAGACAGCAAACAATAATTGCTGCAAGCAGACCGTAACTTGCGGTCACATAACTCAAAATAAAATCCCTGTTACCGTCCTGCACAAATCCCAGAAACTTCATTCCGCTGTTACCGATCCATTTTGCATTGTCTCTTACCGAATCCAACATTGATGCATAATACGCAAGACCATCACTGTCCATATAAAAACTTCGTGCTCTTTCTATATAATATCCCAGCGAACCTCGCATCAAAACCAAAGCACCCAGGCCTCCAACCGGAAATCCGAATGCGACCAGTCCCATCAGTATAAATGCCTTCTTCTTCGCAACCTGAAACCAGCCTTTCCCAATCCCGATCATAAGCACCACCAGCATCGACACAAACAACATCAGAGCCAATGGCATGCGCGGAAGCCGGATAGCTATATAAACAGGTAACAGCATCCATACGATCGATTTCACAATTCCTGCATGTCCCTCTCCGTGATACTTATAAACAACCGCTGCATAAATGGGTACATACAGCATCAAAAGTGTATTTACTGCGACTATACTTCCACCACCGACATGTATTCCGAGAATAACTCCTCCTGCCACGGTTCCTGCATGCAGACATACCAGCCCAAAAAGAAGAATACATGCAGCAATCACCTTCGCATATTTTGCCAGATACGTATAATCGATGCGATATACCACAAACATCAACGTCAGACCAATCAATACATGAAGTGCATACCGGCTGCTTCCAGACACCGAGCTATCCAATAAATTACTGTCTGCAATCTGCCTTGTAATAAAAAAATGAACCAGAATCCCAAGCACACTGATCACTCCGATCACAATCAACATTTTCCAGGCAATCTGCGGTCTGTGAATACGGTCAAATTCCACTCCGATTTCCACCGGATCCCCCATATCCCTGACAGCGGCTTCCTCTGCTTCCTTCTCGCTCATACCGGACTTCCGATTATCTTCAATCTGATCCTGTATATGCCCCATCAGTTCCTCGCGGATATAAGGATGTACTTTTTCACAACGAATCTGTTCTAACACTGCCTGCAAATACTTTTCCATCCGCTATCCCTCCAAAACACATGACCCTAATACATTTCCAACAGCCCTGGCATATGTTTTCCATTCCTGCGCCTTCTGGTCTAGCAGACTGCATCCCTGCTTCGTAATACTGTAATACTTTCTTGTTTTCCCGGAAAATGCTTTTTCGTATACCCGCAAAAGCCCCTTCTCTTCAAGGCCATGCAAAAGCGGATATAACGTTCCAGCTTTCAGTTCAAACACATTTTCCGACTTCTGTCGGAGAGTATCAATCATTTCATACCCATACATATCTTTTTCTGACAAAAGCTTTAAAATAAGCATTGTCATGCTTCCTGATACAAGTGATTTCTCGATTGCCATCTTTCTTCTCCTTTTCATATATAGTTTATCGATATATCGGTTATCTATATATTATATCGACTATCTATATATGTCAAGATTTTTTTATACAGCAAAAAAATAGCTGAACCCGCATGCACAATGCGTTCTCAACTACTTTTACGAGAGCGATAGACGGGGCTCGAACCCGCGGTCTCGACCTTGGCAAGGTCGCGCG